>OBLF01000091.1_pt1 | contig 117474 bp, 125 predicted proteins | sample 1519231 | NCBI WGS metagenome assembly OBLF01 (sample SAMEA2602895, study PRJEB22501) | metagenome
AGGGTATCTCGCTTTTTATGTTTTCAATGTGTAACACATGTATTGTAATCCTACACCGCCTGCTCTGTCTGATAAGTATGACCATTGTTTTCGTGTGCTAAATCATGTAAAATTGGGGAGTATTTGTAATGAAACAGTAAAATGTGTAAAGCATGATAAAAACTTTTCGAAAGGAGTCACACAACACATGTTTAGCTTTATCACTGACCGGGGATGGAAAGCGGTGTGGACAGCTGTTACCCTGGCATCCTTTGCCGTTATGTTTGCTCTGAATTTTCTGTTTGGCTCACCGGGTGGTCTGGTCTGGTGGTCTATGATAAAGATTTTTATTCTGGCATTACAGTTTGGCGGGATTACGGCCTATCTGTTCAGGAAAAATCTGAAGAAGGCACTGGTGAGTTTCTGGATTACCGTGTTGTGTCTGGGACTGTTGTCTCTGATTGCTCCGGTTCTTGCTCCTTTTGCCAAGGTGGTAATGAATACAGAGGATACATCCTTTGAAATGGCGACTCCGCTATTCCTTCTGTTTACCGGGGTTACCGCTTCCTGGCTCATTCCAGGACCAAAAGGGCGTATGGCCGTCCGTATATTATGGGCTGTATTTGTTTTGCTGTACTGTCTGATTCAGTTTACCTATATCGGCTATTTTGGACTTACTCACGCACTGATTTCCGTCAATATGATGCTTGCCCTGGCACAGACGAATCTGCATGAAGCTCTGGAATACATCAGTGTTAATATTCCGCTGCTTAATCTTGTCCTGGCAGTAGCAGCGCTGTTTGCTCTTTCTTATGTTATTTTCCGCGTTTCCGGGTATTTCTTTGTTGGTCCCAGAGACGTATCTGGCCGCACGAAAAAAGGGGTTGTCCTTATTCTGATTTTTGAAGTGGCTGCCCTGATTTTCTGCTTTTCCCAAACCCGGATTGCACAGACAGTGGCACAGACACAGGACACTGTGAAAAGTTTTATTGAATATCAGCACATGGTCGAAGAGCGTCGGCATAATGTTATTAACAACAAGCATCTGTCCAACAAACTAAAACATGCACCAGATGGGGTATATGTACTTATTATCGGGGAAAGTGAGACTAGAGACCATATGGGTGTCTATGGCTATCCGAGAGATAATACTCCTTTTGAGACGGAAGCGGCTGAAAATAAGGACTATACTTTCTTTACTCATGCTTACTCCAGCTACACACAGACGGTACAGTCATTGACCTATGCCCTCACTCAGAAAAATCAGTATAACAAGATTCCTCTGGTAGACGCCTATTCCATTATCGATATGGCCAGAGCGGCCGGATTCCGTACCACATGGATTTCAAATCAGTCCCGCTTTGGCATCTGGGATACCCCTATTGGCGCCATCGGCTCGGCCTGTGATGATCAGCACTGGATGAATGATTATATTGGTACTGGCGTACAGACAAAGGATTATGACTCTATTCTGGTACCGCAGCTGCAGAAAGTGGATCCCAACAACCGCCGTCAGCTTATCGTCATTCATCTGATGGGAAGCCATGTAAGTTACTGGGACAGATACCCGCATGCTGGATTCTATAAGTACCCGCTGGACCAGTCGAAGACCCGGTCTAAGGATCAGATTATGATTGATGAATATGATAACAGTGTCCTGTACACGGATCATGTCCTCAGTGAAATCATGAATGTGGCTATTAACCATCTTCATGCGGATGAAGTTATGTATTTCTCCGATCATGGGGAACTGGTAACTCAGAATCCGGGACACAATGCAGATCAGTTTGAATTCCAGATGGTTCATATCCCGTTCTGGATTTATACTTCTCCTGAATATCAGAAGAAACATCCGGCTGAATTCGCAGCGATGAAACGGCGTAAGAACTGGCTGTTCACCAATGATATGGCATATGATACTCTGATGGGAAGCATGGGCCTCACCTCAGTTAAGTATGACCCGACCTGTGATTTCTTTAGCAGAAAATATGATAAGGATATTACCAACATGATGACTATGTACGGAAATATCTGGCTCCGGAAGGATGTAAAGGCACTGGGGACGAATTATAAGAACCAGTAAGAGATTATAAAAAGCGGTAAGGCAGTCTGGCTGTCTTACCGCTTTTCTGCTGGTATATAGTGAGGGGACGTGAGCTTATGAGGAGGGAATTACCGGTTGTGCAGGGCAGAAATATAAAAGCTCGAATATCCGACTTGTGACTTGATTATGCGATTATTTTGGCATATCATGATACATGACTGTGTATGAACGGAAGAGTTTCATGCACGCAGAGTAGTATAATATATAATCAGAAAAAGAAGAATTTTAGGAGGGTGTTATGAGGCTTCGCAGAAAACCATGGATTGATGAGGCGATTAAGGAATACAGTGATTTTCTGTACCTGGAATTACCAGTGGAAAATAAAGGAAAGTGGAAAGAACAGTTTGCAGAACCGGAACATCCGCTCTGTGTAGAACTGGGAACAGGTAAAGGCCGCTTTATCAGTCAGATGGCCGCAGCACATCCTGAATGGAACTTCGTTGGGTTTGAACGCCAGATCGGGGTTATTTATTACGCGGGGAAAAAGGTAGCTGAACTGGATCCTCCAGTTAATAATGTAAGACTTGTTCTTGGCGATATCAGCCATATTGAAGAACTGTTCACCCCAGGGGAAGTAGATCGTTTCTTTATCAATTTCTGCGATCCATGGCCAAAAGCAAGACATGAAAAACGCAGACTTACGCATCGCAATTATTTAAAACGTTATGCCGCACTTCTTGCTCCGGAAGGAGAAATCTGCTTTAAGACGGATAATCGTGATTTATTCGACTTCTCCGTAGAAGAATTTAAAGCGATGGGCTGGGAACTTTCTGATGTTAATTATGATTTGCATGCCAACCCGATAGAAGGCGATGTGATGACGGAATATGAAGAGAAGTTCAGCAGGAAGGGGAACAAGATATGCCGTCTCATAGCCAGACGCCCCGTGAAGACAGAATTGAACAGCAGCGAACAGGACTGAGGATTCTTTACCTCATTGTATTCGGGCTGATTACCGTAGGGGTATTTAATGTGTATTCTTCTACGGTATACCGCAATATAGAAGGCGGACTGAATCCTTACAGTTATGTATTTAAACAGCTGGTCTTTCTGATTCCGGGAATGCTTTTATTTTATGTGGTAAAAAAATTAAAACCGGAAACCCTGGCAAGATATTCCGGGGCCTTATCCCTGTTTGCCTGTGCCCTGCTCGTGCTGGTATTTGCGGCAGGGAAGACAGTTAACGGGGCAACCCGATGGATTGGGATAGGACCTGTGTCCATTCAGCCGTCTGAAGTGGCGAAAATACCAGCCATTATGTGGGCTGCATGGTACCTTTCCCGGTTGATTGACGGAGGGAAACGGATAACCGTTTTTGGTGAAATAAAAAATATCCTCAGAAGAGGGAACGGATTTACTCTGAGTTCGCTGAAACGAATTGCCGCTTATTTTAAGCCCATGTGGATGCCGTTCTGTATGGCCTTCCTGGTCATCCTGCAGCCGGATATGGGGACGGCCGGAATGATTCTGATATTTCCTGCACTCATGTATGTTATTGCAGGGATGCCGGTTGTTGAAATTATTCTGGGACTTATCGGCGCCGTCAGTTTATTCCTTGTTCTTGCGCTGAGCTCCACTTATCGAAGGGCCCGTCTGGTCGTCCTGTGGGATCCTTTCTCCCGGGCCAGCGATCTGGGGTATCAGACAGTACAGAGCCTTATAGCGGTCGGGACCGGCGGCATATTCGGGCAGGGACCAGGGCAGGGATTTTCAAAATTCTTTTATCTGCCTGAATCTCATACAGACTTTGCGTTTGCCGTATGGTGTCAGGAATGCGGGCTTTTGGGTGCACTTCTGATTGTGGCCGCCTTTATGCTGTTTATTTACACAGGGCTCAGGCTGGCAGCCAGAGTCAACACCACGTACCGTATGCTTCTGGTGAGCGGGCTGACGCTGCTTATCGGAACACAGGCATGTATTAATATAGCCATGGTTATCGGATGTTTTCCGGTTACCGGTATTCCGCTTCCTTTTATAAGTTACGGTGGTACATCACTGGTCATCAATCTTACTGCGGTAGGCATGATTGCCGGAGCGGTGGAACACAGTATGAAGGAAGAAGAAATGCAGCAGCGCCGGGCTCTGGCAGAATATGGGCCATCTTCCGGCATGTGAAACTATTTCCTATAACATCCTGTACCGGCGATACCATCCGCAGAGAACCGATGATAACCGATTAAGCTATGGTTGATGGATAAATTCCGCCTGCATCAGCAGAGGCGGAATTTATTTTTATATATTACGATTACGATGATTGCACAGGGGAGATACCGGAAAATGAAAAAAATATATATCGGATATTCTGATTTTCCGGGGTTTCCGGTCCGGGAGATAGAATGGGCCGTCTCGCAGGCACGACGGGTCGGGGCAGACTGTGAGCTGGTTTCGGAACCCTGGGATGGATTGAGAAAGGAAGAATGGTTCTGGAATAAAAAGCCTTTTCTTCTTTTCTTTACCCCGTCTACGGAAATGGCGGGCCTGATGGCACTGCAAATGAAAAAGTCGGGAGCTCAGGGAATGGCGATAGCCTGGAATGAGGATACGGAAAAACTGAGTGATGATGGGTTTGCCCTGGCATCCATATGTGAGGGAGCCCGTCTTCAGACGCTGATTCTAAAGCCCTGCCTCTTTTCTCTTGAACATATCCCCGGCTGGCATGGTGATGACAAAACGAAAGAAACGGACTCATGGCAGAAAATGAGTCATCGCAACGGAAACCGAATCAGGAAACTGTTCTTTACAGCGTGTATTCTGTTTGTCAAGGAGGGAAATATCTCCTTCCTTGAAGCGACCGACTGTGCCAGAAAACTGATGCATCATTCGTCCGGGCAGGCGCCGGATGCATAATTGCAGAGAGGGTTATCTCTTCTGTTGTGATATAATTTAAAAAGTATATATCCGTTTGTTAATGAAGGTGGCAGGCATGGTTAAGATAAAGATATGTGGATTACTGAAACCTCAGGATGCCATTTATTTGAATGAGGCGAAGCCTGACTATGCAGGGCTGGTTTTTGATCAGGGGCGCCATTTTCTTACGGATGAAAAGGCGGCTGCCATCCGTGAAGTCCTGGATGATGGGATACCGGCGGTGGGAATATTTGTTAATGAACCGCAGGACCATATTGTATCTCTGGTAAACCACGGGGTTATACAGATTATTCAGCTTCATGGGCAGGAATCGGAAGACTATATTACTTCGTTACGGGAAAAGACAGGTTGCCCGGTTATCCGGGTAGTGTCTGTCCGCTCAACCGAGGATATCATTCAGGCCGAACGTACTTCGGCAGAATTTCTTCTTTTGGACAATGGACGGGGAGGCACAGGAAAGTCTTTTAATTGGAAGTACATTCCTGCATTAAAAAAGCCCTGGTTCCTGGCAGGAGGAATAGGGCTTGATAATCTGAAGGAGGCACTGGCCTTACATCCCTATGGAGTGGATATTTCTTCCGGTGCAGAGACTAATGGATATAAGGACAGAGAAAAAATCAGAAAACTTGTGGATAGTATCCGTCAGTATAATCGGGAAAACACATTATAAACCCAGCCGCCGAATCATAGTCAGGCTGAGTTTTAATGATTTTCTCAAAAGGAATAAACAGATGGCCTTTCTAGGATGAAGGACAATGTACCATCCATGCAGTTCGGGAAGATTGGCAAGAGTTATAAACTGCGACTGGATGGACGGTGTTTTTCTTTTTCTGGAAAGAAAATGTTTTATAATAAAAGGGAATATACAGGAGATAATAAGCAGTAACTTTCGCATGAGGCACCTCGTTTCTGATAATATATGCTGTTTTTTATCATTATAAAACCTGAAGCATGGTAAAACAATCGAAATTTGGAGGAAAACCCGCCGATGGCGGAGGAGCGCCATGAGAGCTGGTGCGTCATGGAACAGAGATCTTACTGGATAAAGGAGGATTGCATATGGGAGGAAAGGATTTAGCGCTTTTACTTCCCGCATGTTTTATAGGCTTATATCTGCTACTGGAAGCTGTGGACTGGGGACTTTGTCTGGCAGCGCCTGTTATCGGACGCGATGAGAAGGAATGGGGATATATCATTAATCTGATGCGTCCGGCGGTAGATGGCAATGAACTGTGGTTTATCATAGCCTCTTTTATGCTCTCAGTGATGGTAAAGGCACCGGCAGGGACTCCGGCATCATATTCCAACTGGATGGCTTTTACAGGAACGCTGATTGTCGGGGGCGCATGCCTCAGAATATTGGGCATCTGGTTTTTCCAACGGGTCAATAAAAGACTTACCGCGAATATGCTGTGCCTGTATTCTATGGCCAGTCTGTTTGTCATAGGGGCTACGGGACCGCTGGTCATTACGACCAACAGTTCTATTTTTATAGGGGCCGCCATCCTGTCAGGTATATGGTCAGTCATTGGATCTTTTCAGCTGGGGGCCTTATATGGGGCGGTAAAGGCCAGAGGAAGTCTGCAGGAGCGGTTCAGGAGAGCCTGTCTGTATTCTTATCTGCTGTCAGCGGTTATCTATATGATTTTTATATTTCTGCTGTGGAAACCGGTTAATACATACTGGCACACCGGAGCTTATCTCTGGCTGAGCTGGGCCGCGTCATGTATGCTTTTTATAGGATCGTTTGCGGCTACCCGGAAAAGACTGACCGGATGGGGGCTGGGGCTCGCTTACGCGGCGTTCATCTTTGCGCTCAGTGTATTTCTGTCCCTCTGCATTACGGTTATTCCGCTGCAGTTTGACATAGATATGGGCGCATTAAAATGTGCCCTGCATCAGTGGCCGGCTACGATTATACTGGCTGTGACAGTTATCTGGACATTTTCAGTTTTTATATATCGGTTAAGGCGTAAATCAGAATAAGGAAGGTAAGAAGACTATGGGCGAATTATTTAAGACAAATCACACCATTGATGAATGGCTGGATAAGGTGGGAGTGCAGATTGTCCTTGATGGAGAGCATATGACGGAAGAAGATAAGGAGACAGCACGCAAAAACGGAGATCTGGTGAAGATAAAGAATCAGAGGGATAAAGAGAAAAAATAACCGACCAGGCCTGTTTCTAATCCAGTAGAATGAAATTTGTTCTACTGGTTATTTTTTATTTGCCTGCGGAGAAAAGCGGTAAGAGACAGCGACGGGCTATGCTACAATGTGATTACAATATGTTAGGAGGATTACTCTCTATGGATCCATTCGTTCATCTTCATACACATACGGAATACAGTCTGTTTGATGGTATAAGCCGCATACCGGATTTAGTGGCTCATGTAAAGGCAATGGGGCAGACCGCCATAGCGATTACCGACCATGGCTCAATGTATGGCGCTGTGTATCTGTACAATGAATGCAAAAAGCAGGGAATCAAACCCATTATTGGCTGTGAAATATATATTACTCAGAACAGCCGTTTCCAGGTGCCGCCGGGAAGAGAAAAACTGTATCATCTGATTTTGCTGGCAGAAAATAATGAGGGATATCACAATCTGGTAAAAATCTGTTCCAGAGCATGGACAGAAGGATTTCATAATAAACCCAGGGCGGATCATGACCTGCTCCGGAAGTACCATAAGGGGCTGATTGCGTTGTCTGCCTGCGTGGGTGGAGAGCTTCCACAGGCCATTCTGTCCGGCGATATGGATAAGGCCCACGAAGTTATAAAGTTTTATATTGATACATTCGGCAGGGATAATTATTTTATTGAACTGCAGAATCACAGACTGCCTGAAGAAGCCAGAGTAAGGCCTGTACTGGCAGACCTGGCAAAAGAATATGGACTTGGACTGGTGGCGACCAATGACTTTCATTATGTGAGAAAAGAGGATGCGGCCAGCCAGGAAATCAAGCTGTGTATTTCTACAGGGAAAACACTGGATGATCCGGAACATTTTCATTTCGCCAATGATGAATTTTACTGTAAGAGCGGGGAGGAAATGAGAAGTATTCTTGGCGGCTATGAAGGAGCCATTGAGAATACTGCCAGAATTGCGGAACGGTGCAATGTTACGTTCACCTTCGGAGAACATAAATTGCCGGCCTTTGATGTTCCTGAGGGGGAAACAGCGAAGACCTATCTGCGCAAATTGTGTGAAAAGGCTATTCCTGAACGATATGGCCAAAAGACACCTGAAGTAATGAACCGGTTAAATTACGAACTGGGAATCATAGACAGAATGGGTTTCTCTGATTATTTCCTTATCGTTATGGATTTCATTCATTTTGCCAAAACGCATGGCATACCCATTGGTCCGGGCAGAGGCAGTGCGGCAGGAAGTATTGTTTCCTATCTTCTTCACATCACGGAACTGGATCCGCTGGAATTTGATCTTCTGTTTGAACGATTCCTGAATCCGGAACGTGTGTCCATGCCGGATATTGATACCGATCTGTGTTACCGGGGACGCGGCCGGGTTATTGATTACCTGGCGCATAAATACGGGGAAGATCATGTAGCGCAGATTATTACCTTTTCTACTCTGGCAGCCCGCGCGGTTATCCGGGATGTTGGACGGGTTATGAATCTGCCGCTGCGGGATGTGGATAAAATTGCCAAGATGATTCCGCAGGGACCCGGAGTTACTCTGGAAAAGACACTGGAATCATCCCCTGAGTTTAAATCGGCATATGAAACCAATCCCACGGTGCATACGCTGATTGATCACTGCCTGAAGCTGGAAGGCCTTTCCCGCCAGGCAGGAACGCACGCGGCCGGCGTAGTGATCTGCTCAGCCCCTGTTGATGATTTCGTCCCGATTCAGCTGACCCAGGAAAATTTCATACAGACACAGTATGAAAAAGATCAGGTGGAAAAACTGGGACTGCTGAAGATGGACCTCCTGGGGTTGCGAAATCTCACTGTCATTCAGGATACGGTGGACATGATTAAGGAAAACAGGAATATAGATCTGGATGTACGTAAGATTCCGTATAAGGATAAAGCAACCAGTGAAATGCTCTGCCAGGGGGATACCATTGGCGTATTCCAGTCAGAATCGTCCGGATACACCAACCTGCTGATGCAGCTGGCACCAGATGCCTTCCAGGATCTGATCCCTATGGTGGCACTGTATCGCCCGGGACCGCTTGGTAGCGGCATGGCTGAAGATTTTATAAAAAGAAAACATGGGAAGATTCCTGTAGAATATCCTCATCCTATGCTGGAGCCTGTACTGAAGGAAACCTATGGGGTTATCCTTTATCAGGAACAGGTTATGAGAATCGCGTCTGTTATGGGCGGGTTCAGTCTTGGACAGGCGGACCTTCTTCGCCGTGCCATGGGGCATAAAGAGTCGGATGTGCTGCTGGCACAACGGCAGGCATTCCTGGAAGGCGCGGAAAAGCAGGGAGTAAGCAGCGAAGTGGCCAACCATGTGTTTGACCTGATGGTTCATTTTGCAGGATATGGATTTAATAAGTCTCATTCCGTATGTTACGCATGGATAGCCTGGCAGACCGCCTATCTGAAAGCCCATTTCCGTCCGGAATTTATGGCAGCGATGATGACGTGCTATAACGGAGACCGGGGCAAGGTGAGCCGCTATATCGCTAACAGCAGAAAACATGGGGTTAAGCTGGTGGCGCCCAATGTTAATCGAAGCCGGGCAAGTTTTGCCGCCAGCGGAAATACCATACTGTTTGGACTTTCCGGTATTCAGCATCTGGGGGATGCTGCGGTAGAGTCGATTATCGAAGCGAGAGAAAAAGATGGGCCGTTCACCTCACTGTCCGATTTTCTTGAACGTGTGGATGGGCGTACAGTCAATGCCAGAGCCTGTGAAAGTCTGATTAAATGCGGTGCGCTGGATGACCTGGGAGCCAACCGGCCACAGATGCTGGAGGCACTTCCTCAGGCTATGAGCAATGCGGCTATGGTAAGGGAAGATCGACAGTCAGGGCAGATCAGCCTCTTTGGTCAGAGCGAACCAGTGCATGAAGTGGCTTATAAACCGCTGCCGGATGCTTCAGCCAGAGAGAAAATCGACTGGGAGCGACAGCTGCTGGGATTCTACGTATCCGGGCATCCGCTGGATCGATTCAAAAATGAAATGAAGCAGTGCGTACCTCTGTCCGAACTGGAGGGGGAAGGACGGGTTACACTGGATGGAAAACTAATTACGGTAGGCGGAATCATCAACCATGTTAAAGGCATGGTGACAAAGAAAGGTGCGCCTATGGGCTATATCACACTGGAAGACTTTACCGGGGAAATCGAAGTGGTTGTTTTTCCGTCAGCTTGGGAAAAGTACAGGGAATTGCTGAGAAATGATGCGGCCATACTCCTTTCCGGACGTGTGCAGGCTAATGAACGAACAGTGCATATTCTGGCAGAACGGATTGCGCTGCTTGACGATGTGAAACAGAGGAAGGAAGATCAGATAGCCCAGAGGGGGCATATCCGGGCACTGCATCTGTACCTGGATGAATGGCATGAATCCGCTGAGGTAAGCCGTCAGCTGGCAGTTATTCTTAAACGTCATCATGGACAGATTCCGGTTTTCCTCCATATGGAGAGAACACGTAAAAAGATAACCATGAATGAGCAGTTTGCCAATGATGGATCCGTTGCGTCAGAAAATGCGCTTAAACTTCTGCTTGGCAATGGGGCTGTGGAATATGATAAGGAAAATGACTGAAGTTTTTCCCTGTATGTGAAATTGCACATACACATGGTGTGTAGTAAAATAATATGGATATTAACAGGACGAAGGGGTATCCTCCGTCTTGTTAGTTTTACAGTGTGTAAGGAGTAGTCGCATTGTTAGTAAAAAGAGCAGGATACAAAAGGAAATGGCTGCTTGGCATGGCAGGGACATTCATGACCCTGTCGCTGCTGTGTGCCGGATGCGGTTTTCAGGGACTGACGGGCACTGAAAAGGATACTGTCAGTTCACAGCAGGAGGAGTCAGGACTTCCTCCGGGAGAGGCTCAGGTTGTCAGGGATGACAGCGTGAAGTATTCCGTGCCGGAAGGGGTTTCCGTCCTTATGTATCACAAGGTAGGCGATGAAAAGCATAATGGGGCGGTAATATCTGCCAGGAACTTTGAAAGGCAGATGAAATATCTCAAAGATCATCAGTATCATCCCATAACCATGCAGGAACTGCATGACTTTGTAACCGAAGGGAAAGCGCTTCCTTCGAAACCGGTATGTATAACCTTTGATGATGGATATGAAGATAGTTATACTGTGGTATACCCGATTATGAAGAAGTATAGATTTCCATGGACACTGTTTCTGATAACCGGCATGGTAGATCAGCCAGGGCGAATGACCTGGGGACAGCTTAAGGAAATGGCGGACAGTCATACGGTGACCATAGCGAATCACACCGTATCCCATCCTCATCTCAGTCAGCTGAAGAGCCGGGGAGAGAAAGAAAAAGAAATTCTGAATGCAGAAAATACACTGGTAGAAAAGCTGGGAGTCCGGTCTCCCTGGATAGCTTATCCATATGGGGACTATGATAAGGAAGTTTTACAGATCTGTAAAAAGGCCGGGTTTGAACTGGGCATGTCTATGAGTGATGGGAGAGCGCATAATGGCAGTGATCCTTTCACCATCCGGAGAATCTGGATAGGAAATCCGGTAGATGATAAGCATTTTGAAGACCGGCTTATACACGACAATTTTGTAAAGCTTTAAATCCATTCACAAACCAGACAGGGAGAAAGCATGAAAAGGTTTTTAAAAAGTACTTTTGTGAAATTTATACTGCTTACTATGATATTTTTTGTAGTAACCTCTCCGTTTGTTGTGTTGTTCGGACCATTCGACAACACAAAGAGGGCAGTAGTTGGTGCGATTATGCGGTCTCGTCATCCGCAGTACATTACATGGTTGTTTAATCAGAACGAATTGAACAGTATCTTAGGGGTAGTCAATAATACGGAACAGCAAAAACTTTTTGATTTTACTATCCGTAAGGATTCCTCCCTTAAGATTCAGAAAATCGAATCCAACCGCTTTGTCGGGTATCTTCTGGAAATTCCGGATCCCAGCCGCATCCAGGTGGCTACCGCTCCGGATATTCAGGAACGTGGGGATACGACCAGTAATATAGCTAAAGCCAATGACGCGGTGGCAGCCATCAATGGCGGCGGCTTCTACGACCCGCAGGGAACCGGTACAGGACGTCTTCCTTACGGCTTTATCCTTCATAACGGTAAATATCTGCTCGGAGAAAATGTGGGTCCGAACGAAAAGGTGGATTTTATCGGCTTTACGGATAAGGGACAACTGATTGCAGGAAAATACTCCAAAAAGAAACTGGCTGAACTGGGAGCTAAGGAAGGGCTTACCTTTGGACCTCCGCTCATTATCAACGGGGAAAAGGTGATTAAGCATGGCGACGGCGGCTGGGGAATCAGTCCCCGTTCCGCTATCGGTCAGAGAAAAGATGGTACAGTGCTTTTCCTCGTTGTCGATGGACGACAGCCTGGTTACAGTATCGGAGCTACACTGGCGGATATGCAGAATATTATGTATAAGCAGGGCGCATATATTGCAGCAAATCTGGACGGAGGATCCAGTACCACTCTGTATTATAACGGTAAGGTAGTTAATAAGCCGGCAGACCTGCTGGGCGAACGTATGATTCCTACCTCATTTATCGTTAAGTAAGGAGGGCACAATTGAAAAAAGGATTACGTACGGTAGTAGGGTACTTTGTTCTTGGTATTGCCCTTCAGGCGGGAATTTATTACTATCTGGAAAATGATCTGTTCGCCCCATCAGCGGATTATGATATTGTTTCCAATACAGGCTCTTCATCGGGAACGCAGGGAAATGAAAGCGCATTTGCCGATGTCCAGGTTAAAGGCCGGGCATATTATTCCCATGATTATCAGTATATGGCCGATGTTTCTGCGGATTCTGTGACCATCTATCATGCAGGGGATCTGGATAATCCACAGGAAGTAGAACTTAAAGGACAGGGAGTATCTTTCTTTGAATGGCTCCCAGACAGAGATCTCGGCCTGATTGCTCTGTATCCGAAAGACTGGCATGGCGGTCGCTGGAATATTACGCTGGCTCGTTATAATCCGGAAGCGACCACGCATGAATCCGATGCTCCGATTAAAGACCTGCCCAAGGGCAGTAAGATTGTGGATGTGGCATTCTCCACAGCAACGAATGAAGTTTATCTGAAGGTGGAAGTCGGTGACGGACTGTATCGTATTTACAGAACGGATGCCAATTACGCGACACGGAGAATATTTACTCCGGCGACCTCCATTGGTAAGATTGCCGTATTCTTTGATGAGGATAAATTCTTCTATGATGATGCGGATAAAGGGATTATTTATCTCTTTAACAGTAAGAACAGCAGCTGGAGAATCATTTCACCACCTGGCCGCTATCGTCTCGTTGGTATTGGCCCAGATAAGGTTATTTATGCGGCCCGTGTCAACAATGATGGTGAAGCGGTTGGATATTATACCGGGAAACTGGGCGTAGGTTTCGAACAGGTTAAGCAACTGGACACACCGGTTAATTTCAATACCGTAACCATGCATCTTATTGAAGAGGCAGCAAAAAAACATGCGGCCGATAAGGCGGCAGGTAAGGATGATGGAACCAATCAGAAGGAAATTTCCTCTGAACAGGAATAAGGTATTTTGTGTTTCCTGAGAGAAAACATTTGACGGCAGAAAGAAAAAGCACAGCCTGGCTGTGCTTTTTGTATTGGTAAATTATATGATAGGTTGTCCGGATTGCTTTTCTATACCGATAGAGACATTACCTGTCTTTATTTTTTGCCAAAAGATTGTAGAATACCTCAACCTTGTGGGAAACCGGAGCAGATTTTCTTTTGACTACGACCAGACGGCTTTCCCAGGAGAGTTCATCCAGCTGACGGATGGTCAGCCCATGTCCCCAGCTGACAATGGAGCAGGGGACCAGAGCGACACCCATACCAACCTGAGCCAACTGCAGGCAGGTACGCGCATCATCGGCAATGCAGAATATGGATGGGGTGAGCATTTCCCGGTTAAATGTATTCAGAATGGTTTTGGACCATCTTCTGTACAGAATAAGAGGGTGATGAGTCAGATCCCGGACGGTCAGTGAACTTTCGGTATTAAAGAATTCAGAAGTCCCGGCAGCGACCATGTGGTCATGCTGAATCGGAGAGATATCCAGACCGTCACCGGAAAAAGGGGTTCTGAGGATAGCCACTTCAATTTTACCTTTTTCCAGCATATCCAGAAGTTCAAAGGTATTTCCTTCGTAAACCTTAAAGGATACATCTGGAAATGTCTTATGAAATCTGGCAAGGCTTCTGTACAGTCCGGGCGATGCGGAAGAGGAAACCAGTCCCAGTCGTATACTTCCTCTGGCTCCGGAAGTGAGGGAGGTGATTTCATCTTTGGCTACCTGTTCCAGCTCCAGCATTTCCATGGCATAACGATACAGGGCAATGCCGGGTTCGGTCAGCTTTATCTGGCGGGCACCACGGATAAACAGGACGGCGTCCAGTTCTTTTTCTAGCAGATGCATCTGATGGGAAAGCGGAGGCTGAGAAATATGAAGTTTTCTGGCGGCGCCGGTAATGGTGCCTTCTTCCACAATGGTGACAAAATAGGACAGCTGACGTAAATCCATAAACGAGTCCTTTCACGAATCATATTTTATAAATATGGAATGCAAAGTAATAGATATTTTTACTATAGATTAACGGGTGGTATTATACAAGTATAGTTTTATGGATAACGGGAGGTTTTATGAATATACTCATCCAATTATTTCTTACATTTGCCAAAATCGGAGCTGTAACCTTTGGTGGGGGATATGCTATGCTTCCTATACTTCAGAGAGAGGTAGTGGACAGTAAGCATTGGGTCAGGGACGAAGAACTTATGGACTATTATGCTATTGGACAGTGTACTCCAGGTGTTATTGCAGTTAATGTATCTACTTTCGTTGGTAACAAACTGGCAGGAATCTCTGGCGGAATAGCAGCTACCCTTGGAGTCATCACACCTTCTATCATCATTATTACGATAATTTCTTTTTTCCTGAAAAGTTTTGAGCATAACGTGTATGTAATGCATGCATTTGTTGGTATCCGTGCCTGTGTAGTTGTGCTTATTCTTGATACGGTAATCCGCATGATCAGAAAATCGGTTAAGGATACAAGACAGGGACTCATTTTCACAGGTATACTGTTGGGAGCACTTTTTTCAGGGGTTTCACCGGCAGTCCTCGTATTGGTTGCAGCTGTTGCCGGTTACTTTTTTATGCCGGAATCACTGATAAAAAGGGAGGATAGGAAATGATCTGGATTTCTATGTTTTATGAGTTCTTTAAAACTGGCCTTCTGGCGGCAGGAGGGGGACTGGCAACCCTTCCGTTCCTTTATGCCATGGCCGCAAAAACCGGATGGTTTACTACTACGGATATAGCCAATATGGTGGCGGTATCTGAGTCCACTCCTGGCCCGCTTGGAGTAAATATGGCTACCTATGTAGGCTTTCAGACGCTGGGAATTCTCGGAGGCATATGGGCCACGCTTTCCCTGACCTGCCCAGCTATCATAGTAGTAACTTGCATTTCCAGGGCAATGAAACGGTTTGAACATTCAGTGACTGTTCAGAAGATTTTTTATGGACTCCGTCCTGCTTCTTCGGCGCTGATTTTAGCGGCAGGACTCGGGGTGATGAAAATTGCTTTTTTTACGGTGGCAGGAGGAGCTGCCGCTGGATGGTTTTCACATGTGAACTGGCCTGTCCTTGCCCTGGCTGTTGTTATCTGGGGGGCATACATAAAGTTCAGATGGCATCCCATCATTTATATTGCCCTTTCCGCAGTTGCAGGAATTGTTTTCAGCCTCTGATAGGGAGCCACAGGTATAAGAAATTTCTGCAGAAAATTCTGTTTATGAGAATCACTCTTTTATATAATTCTATGAAAATCCGTGATATAATGTAGGAGCTGAATTGAATTTTTAGAAGAGGAGATGCGGCATGAACAACAAAACAGGTATTACAGCAGATGACCGGATCATTATTGCATTGGACGTAAATTCTTTTGATAAAATGAAGAATATTGTCGATATGCTTGGTGATTCGGTCTCTTTTTACAAAGTGGGAATGGAATTGTTCTACAGCGCAGGCAGTCAGGCTGTCACCTATCTGAAGGAAAAGGGGAAACATGTATTTCTTGATCTGAAACTTCATGATATCCCGAATACGGTGGAACACAGCATCGCTGCCGTTGCCCGACTGGGCGCTGACCTGATTACTGTCCATGCTGCAGGGGGCCGCGAAATGATGGAAGCGGCAGTAAGAGGAGCCTCCGAGGCAGCAAAAGAATCGGGACGTCCGAGACCAAAGATCCTGGCGGTAACCGTACTTACCAGCTTTGATGATAAAGGCTGGGCAGAAACGGGCGGACAGCTTCCGATACTGAACCATGTTCTTCGCCTGGCGAAGCTGGCACATGAATCCGGTGTAGATGGCGTAGTGGCTTCTCCAAGAGAAGCGGCGGCCATCCGGGAAATCTGCGGAGAACCTTTTGAAATTGTGACTCCGGGCATCCGTCCATCATTTGCTCAGTCCAACGACCAGAAGCGTATTGCCACACCGTCCAGAGCACTTCAGGATGGGGCTTCCCGCCTGGTTATCGGCCGCCCGGTAACTAAGGCAGAAAATCCGCAGAAAGCAGTAAGTCTTATTCTTAAAGAAATCAGAGGAGAATGAAAATGAACGAAAAAGAAGTAGAAGCATTACTCAGAAAAACCAAGGCCATTCTGGAAGGACATTTTTTACTTACATCGGGATTACACAGCCCTCTGTATGTAGAAAAGTTTAATGTACTGCAGCATCCGGAATATACAGAACAGCTCTGCCGTGAATTTGCAGAACATTTTAAGGATAAGGGTATTCAGACCGTTATTGGACCGGCTACAGGCGGTATTATTCTGTCTCAGGTAACCGGGCGCCTTCTGGGTGTTCGTTCCATCTTTACAGAACGTGAAAACGGAAAGATGACCCTGCGCCGCGGTTTCCATATTGAACCAGGTGAAAAGGTTCTCATTGTTGAAGATATCGTTACTACTGGCGGTTCCATTAAGGAAGTCGTTGATGTGGTCAACAAGGCGCATGGCGATATCGTAGGCATTGGTCTGTTCGTCGACCGTTCCGGTGGTACAGCTGATTTCGGCGTACCGAAGGAAAAGGTATTCCCGTTGCTCCATCTTACGGTTCCTACTTACAAGCCGGAAGAATGTCCGCTTTGCAAGCAGGGAGTTCCGATTACAGAACGCGGAAGCCACCATTTGAAATAATCAGATTATACCGCAAAAAGGAGGGATAGCTTCCTCCTTTTTTTCTGCCATGACACGTGTGGAATCTGGTATACTTATCCCTCTATTGCAGGGATTTCACGATTATGCTATAGTACTATCATCAGGTGATAATTGTGACAATACATATTAAGGCGAACAGAGAACAGAGAAGAACAGAGATGCGTGAAACTCTCCGGCAGAATCCTATGCTTACGGATTCTGATCTGGCAGAGATGTTTAGTGTCTCAAAAGCCACAATTCGTCTGGACCGGCAGGCTCTGGGGATTCCACAGATGCGTGAACGAATGGAACATGCGGTACAGAATGAAATGTCTTCATCTGGAGTCCATCATGAGAATATCGAAATTCTCCAGATGACAAGCGACAGAAACGGGCTTGCGCTTCTGGAAATAACTGATGATATGCTTGATGAGTCCGGTTATGTGCCGGCAGAGCGGCTTTACGGAATAGCCATAGGACTGGCCCGTAAGCTGGTTGGAGGCAGGTTGGAAGCAACACAGGTTGGAAATATTAAATACAAGAAACCGGTTACAGCAGGCACAAAGCTTATCATAAAGATGAAAGTAGCGCGCATGAGGCAGGAAAAGAAATACATCTATATCGTTATGGATGATAAGGAAACTGAAGTATTTCGTGCTAAGTTTATCGCAAATATTGCATCGAAGGGACGGTAATAGGAATGAAAAAAGTGGCAGTCGACGCTATGGGCGGCGATTTTGCTCCGCTGGAAATTGTTATGGGGGCAATTTTGGCAGTGAGGGACTTTCATATTCCTGTGGTTCTGGTAGGGGATAGTGAAAGAATCAGAAAGATTCTGGCGGATAACGGAGAGGAATCTAATCCTCTCATAGAAGTACATCATGCATCTCAGGTTATTGAGATGGGTGAACATCCGGGCATGGCTTTCCGAAGAAAGAAAGATGCATCCGTTTCTGTAGGGGCACGGCTGGTTAAAAGCGGAGAATGCGGTTCCCTGGTCGCGCCAGGATCCACAGGGGCGGCTGTAACAGCAGGCCTTCTGGGAATCGGGCGCATTAAGGGCATTGAACGCCCGGCCATTGTTACTCCGATTCCTAATGAAAAGGGCGGTCACACCTTTTTGATTGATTCCGGGGCCAGTGCCAATGCCAAGGCAAAAAATCTGCTGCAGAATGCCCTTTTAGGCTATAACTATGCCAAACGCGTTCGGCATATTGCAGAGCCAAAGGTGGGCCTCCTGAATATCGGGGCAGAAAGCACTAAAGGCAGCACAGAGGCAACGGAAGCCTATGAACTCCTTTCTAAACAGACCTGGTTCCCCTTTGCGGGAAACTGCGAAGGGCGGGATATCCCTACAGGAAAGTTTGATGTAGTGGTTACCGACGGATTTACTGGAAATGTGGTTCTGAAGTTTGGAGAAGGACTGGGACGGCTGTTTGTCACCATGATAAAAGATGCGGCAAACCGTGGCGGAATCACAGCTAAGCTGGGCGCTCTTCTTTTAAAACCGGCACTGAAGAAGTATATGATGAAAAAGCTGGATTATGAGGAAGAAGGCGGCGCACCGCTGCTCGGAATCAATGGTACGCTGATTATCAGTCATGGTGCATCCCGCAGGAGAGCTATCCGCAATGCGGTACGACTGGCGTCTCAGGTGGCGGAAGAGCGCATTCCGGATATTGTCAGAGAAACATTGCAGGAAGAATTGAAAGATTAATACAAAGATTAATACAGAGTCCAAGGAGGTTGCATTTTGAAAAAGGCATTTTTATTTCCAGGACAGGGTTCCCAGAAAGTGGGAATGGTACATGATTTATACACCAGATACGATGCAGTAAAGAAACTGATTGGGGAAGCGGATGAACGACTGGGCTTTTCCATCTCTAAACTTATGTTTGAAGGTCCGGATGATGAACTGATGAAGACAGAATTCACTCAGCCGGCCATCCTTACTGCCAGTGTCGCTGTCTGGACCGTACTTAAAGAACATGGAGTTACTCCGGACGTAGTGGCCGGCCACAGTCTGGGAGAATATTCTGCCCTGGTAGCGGCTGGGGTCATGTCTTTCAGCGACGCGGTACATACCGTTCATCTTCGCGGGAAATACATGCAGGAAGCCGTTCCTCTGGGAGAAGGCGGCATGGCGGCCATTATTGCGCTGAAGCCGGAAATTATTGAAGAAATCTGTGAAAAGATTTCTGCGGAAGGAAAACCGGTTCAGGCAGTAAATTACAACTGCCCGGGACAGGTGGTCATTGCCGGCGCAACGGAAGCGGTAAAGCAGGCCTGCGTGGAAATGAAAGAAGCTGGCGCTAAGATGGCCATTATGCTGAAGGTTTCTGCGCCGTTCCATTCTACTCTTATGGAACCGGCAGCGAAAAAACTGGAATCCGTTCTCTCGGATATCACCATTCATGACGCGCAGATTCCGGTTTACGCAAATTATACGGCTAAGCCGGAACTGAAAACTGACGAAATCAGAAAGAACCTGATTATGCAGGCGGCTCATCCGGTACTGTGGGATGAATCTGTAAGGAATATGATTGCAGATGGGGCGGATCTGATGATTGAAGCTGGTCCGGGAACCGTTCTTTCCGGCTTCATGAAGCGTATTAGCCGTCGTACACGCACACTGCATGCGGAAGATGCAGAAACCATTGAAAATGTACTGACCAGTCTGGAGGCGGAATAATATGGAAAATACAGCAGTGAAAACAGCACTGGTTACCGGAGCATCCCGGGGCATTGGTGCGGCTATTGCAAAAAAACTGGCGGCCAGAGGATTTATGGTCATTATTAACTATGGTCACAGCAGCGCTGCTGCAGAAGAAGTGAAAAATCAGATTGAACAGGCTGGCGGACAGGTTGTCCTGATGCAGGGGGATGTATCCTCCGGGGACGACGTGGACAGAATGTTTAAAGATATTAAAAAGACCTGGGGCAGGCTGGATGTTCTGGTAAATAATGCTGGAATCAACAGAGATACCCTGCTCGTCCGTATGAAAGAAGATCAGTGGGATGCTGTACTCTCCACAGATCTGAAGAGCGTTTTCTTTACTACTAAGGCAGCTGCTTCCCTGATGATGCGTCAGAGAAGTGGTTCCATCATAAACATCGCTTCCGTTGTTGGTATTACTGGTAATGCAGGACAGGCAAACTATGCAGCTGCCAAGGCTGGTGTTATCGGATTTACCAAATCCGCGGCGAAGGAACTGGCAGCAAGGGGAATCCGTGTGAATGCCATTGCTCCTGGATTTATCGAAACAGACATGACAGACGCCATTCCGGAAAAGATTCGTGAAGGCATGCTGGAAACCATTCCGCTCCGCAGGGGCGGGAAGGCAGAAGATGTAGCGAATGCAGTGGCATTCCTTGCTTCTGATGACGCAGGTTATATTACCGGCCAGGTTTTAAAAGTAGACGGCGGCATGGTAATGTAATATAATCTAGAATGTAAAATTGACATGAAAGGTGGTGAAACAGATGAGCACATTTGACAGAGTTAAAAAGATCGTTGTTGATCAGCTGGGCGTAAACGAAGCTGACGTACAGATTGACTCCACATTCATTGATGATCTGGGAGCTGACTCTCTGGACATTGTTGAACTGATTATGGCATTTGAAGAAGAATTCGAAATCGAAATTCCGGATGATGCAGCAGAAAAGATTAAGACAGTTCGTAATGCAGTTGAATACATCGATCAGCAGATTCAGTAATTGAATAGTTGATAAGGAAATGGTTAATCAATGACGGCCGGGGATAGTTTTTATCCCCGGTTGCCATATGATTGACAATTCTTCAAAAAAGCGGAATCTTGTTGTTCCGTTTTTTTGAGGCATTGTCATATGTCTTGGGTAAGTAATCCTGTGTGTACAGGCATAAATAAAAATAGCTTTTAGAAGCATAGTTAAACAGAGAGGTGCTTTTGATGAAAAGAAGAGTAGCGGTAACTGGACTTGGTGTGGTTTCTCCAGTGGGTATTGGTCTGAAGACATTCTGGAGCAACCTTGTTGCCGGAAAATCCGGAATTACTAACATTACAAGTTTTGATACCACTGATTTCCCGATTAAGATTGCCGGGGAAGTAAAGGATTTTAACGCTTCTGATTTCATTGCGGACAGAAAGGCTGTCCGTCATATGGACAGAGATTCCCAGTTCGCTCTGGCTGCAGCCATTATGGCAGCAGAAGACTCCGGACTGGATATCTCCAAAGAGGACGCCAGCCGTATCGGTACATTCATTGGTACCGGGATCGGCGGAATTATCACTACGGAAGCTACGGTAGAAAGAATTGAAAAGCGCGGACCAACCAAGGTCAATCCGTTTGCAGTTCCTATGATGATTGCCAATATGCCGTCTGCGCATATTTCCATTCATTTCGGACTGGAAGGTCCGGTTCTCACCGATGTTACCGCCTGCGCATCCGGCAATAACGCCATTGGCCAGGCTGCCCGCATGATTCAGTATGGGGATGCCGACATTATGTTTGCCGGTGGTACAGAAGCAGCAGTAAGCAAGGCTCCGATGGCTGGATTCGCGGCTATGAAGGCCCTTTCCAGCAGAGACTGTGCTCCGGAAGAAGCATCCTGCCCATTTGATGCCCGCCGTGACGGATTTGTAATGGGCGAAGGCAGCGGCATTCTGATTCTCGAAGAATATGAACATGCCGTAGCCAGAGGAGCTCACATTTACGCTGAACTGGCAGGATATGGTACCAATGGAGACGCTTACCACATTACCGCGCCAAGACCGGATGGTGTTACACAGGTAAGATGTATGCGCAATGCGCTGGCTGATGCAGGCATTGCGCCGGAAGAAGTCAGCTATGTCAATGCCCATGGTACATCAACCCATCTGAACGACCTGACAGAAACCGCTTCCATGAAGAAGCTGTTTGGAGATAAGGCATATGATATTCCGGTAAGCTCCACTAAGTCCATGACAGGACATCTGCTGGGCGCTGCCGGTGCTGTGGAAGCTGTTGTATGCGCGCTGGCTATTGAAAATGACCAGATTCCACCGACCATCAATTACAAAGAAAAGGATCCGGAATGCGATCTGGACTATGTAACCGATGGCGCGCGCAAGCTGCCTGTTAATGTAACTATGTCCAATGCCTTTGGTTTTGGTGGGCATAATGCAGTTCTGGTTATGAGAAAGCCGAGATAAATGAAGAGGAATATTGCCGAAGAACGTCAGGACCGGGTGAAAGAACTAACCCGCTTTGCAGAAGAAAACAAAATCCCTGTAAAGAACATGATTCTTTTAAATACGGCTCTGACGCATACATCCTATGTAAATGAACATAAGAACCAGGTACATCATGATAATGAACGTCTGGAGTTCTTAGGCGATGCAGTTCTTGATTTAGTGGTTGGAGAATATCTTTTTATGCGTTTTCCTTCCTGGCCGGAAGGGGACCTGACCCGGGCCAAGGCCAGCGTAGTATGTCTGCAGTCCTGTGCGGAATGTGCATCCAGGTTTCATATCGGCGAGCATATGCGTCTTGGTAAAGGAGAAGAAAAATCCGGCGGGCGTACCCGTGAAACCATCCTTGGCGATGCGTTTGAAGCCGTAATCGGCGCCATATACCTTGACAATGATTATGAAGTGGTTTCCCGGTTTATTCTTGGACATATGAAGAAGTTCCTTGATATTGTAGATGAGGGAACCTATGACCATGATTACAAATCGGATCTGCAGGAACTTGTGCAGAAGGACGGATGTTCCCATGTTGAATATAAGGTGGCCAGGAGTGAAGGCCCCGATCACGATAAAACCATCTGGATGGATGTATACATCAATGGTAAGTGTATGGGACATGGAACAGGAAAGAACAAAAAATCAGCTGCACAGAAGGCAGCTAAAGAAGCGATGGCCACATTACAGCATAAATAATTTATTAAAAAGATGGAGCAGTCATATGTCTCCATCTTTTTGATTAATGGACGGCGAAACAGATATAAGCACATAATCCTTGAGGTGTTGGATTCACGTGGACGCATTTCTGGATTAACCGATACACACAGATGAATGTTTCCTCGGGGGATATATGCTGAATCATCCGGTCAACACATAAAACTATCAAATGTGATAAAATTAAGGGAATAGTTGTAAAGGAGATTAGATTTATAATGAACATCGCAGTAGCAGGCACAGGATATGTAGGCCTTTCTTTGGCCACATTATTAGCTCAGAACAATCATGTTATGGCGGTAGATATTATTCCGGAAAAGGTGGACCTGGTAAATCAGAGGAAATCACCGATTCAGGATGATTATATTGAAAAATATCTGGCGGAAAAGGATTTGGACCTTGTTGCGACACTGGATGCTGAATCTGCTTACAGACAGGCAGATTTTGTCATTATTGCTACACCGACCAATTATGATAGCACCAAAAATTTCTTTGACACCAGCTCTGTAGAAGCGGTTATCCGTCTGGTTATGAAATATAATTCAGATGCCATTATGGTGATTAAATCTACCATTCCTGTTGGATATACAAAAGCTATCCGGGAAAAGACCGGATCAGAAAACATAATATTCAGTCCTGAGTTTTTGAGAGAAAGTAAGGCACTGTATGATAACCTGTATCCAAGCCGTATCATCGTGGGAACGGATTTAAACGACAAGCGACTGGTAGATGCAGCACATACTTTTGCCGGCTTACTGCAGGAAGGCGCAATAAAGCAGGATATCCCGGTAAGATTTATGGACTTTACCGAAGCGGAAGCAGTTAAACTGTTTGCCAATACCTATCTGGCCATGCGTGTTTCCTACTTTAATGAACTGGACACCTACGCGGAAGTTAAAGGACTCAATACAAAGCATATTATTGAAGGGGTATGCCTGGATCCGAGAATCGGCATGTTCTACAATAATCCTTCCTTTGGATATGGCGGATACTGTCTGCCAAAGGATACAAAGCAGCTTCTGGCTAATTATGCCGATGTTCCTGAAAACCTGATTGAAGCCATTGTACAGTCCAACCGCACAAGAAAAGATTTTATAGCCGATCAGGTACTGTCTAAAGCCGGATATTATCATGACAACAGTGCTTATAAGGCTTCCATGGAACATGAAATTGTAGTCGGAGTTTATCGACTCACCATGAAATCCAACAGTGATAATTTCCGTCAGAGCAGTATTCAGGGAATTATGAAGAGAATCAAGGCGAAAGGCGCCTCTGTCATTATTTATGAACCGACTCTGGATGATGGAAGTACGTTCTTTGGAAGCTCGGTAGTAAATAATCTTCAGGAATTTAAGAGAAAATCGCAGGTCATTATTGCCAATCGGTATGATAAAGTTCTGGATGATGTAAAAGATAAGGTATATACAAGGGATATTTACGAAAGAGATTGAGAAGAAGAAGGTGAATTTCATTCACCTTCTTCTTAATTTTCCGGATGTTTATCCATCTTCTTTTATAATGTATATACTAATTATCTCCGGTTATGTTAAAATACAGAGAGAAATTATAAGCAGATGATGGCGTATTTCTTTCTATATGAAATACATAGTCAGATATACGAACAGGAGGTTTGTGAATGCTTACGATAAAAGGACAGAGTATATCCGGATTGATTGCCATTGCTCCATTGCATGTTTTCCATCCGTTTACACCTAATGTAACCAGAAAAGAAATTAAAGATACAGATACGGAAGTTTCCCGTTTTATAACGGCCCGTGATACAGCGTCAACCATTATGCAGAAACTGCATGATCAGGCATTATCCACCAGCGGCGCTGATAATGCCGCTATTTTTGAAAACTACAGACAACTTCTGGCGGCACCGGAATTCACAAATCAGACGACCGGTATTATCAGAAGCCAGAAAGTAAATTTCGAATATGCGGTAAAGCAGGTAGAGGAAAATTACAGACAGATCCTTGCCTCAGATAATGCGGCCTATGCAAGTTCCAGCATGGCTGATTTTTCCGTGGTAGTTAATGCGGTAATTGAGGCCCTGCAGTCCGGAGTGCAGAGAGACACCCTTACCGGGCCATGCATTCTGGCATCCCACGACCTTACACCGGAACAGACCATCCGTTTTGATAAGAGCAAACTGCTTGGTTTTGTAACGGTAGATGGCAATTCCCTGTCTCATACCGCCATTCTGGCCCGTTCCCTTGGCGTTCCGGCCATTCTGGCTACCGGTCATGAAATTGGCGATGAACTGGATGGACATCCGGCCATCATTGACGGATTCACCGGAACCGTATATGTTGATCCGACTCCTGAAATTATTCAGGAAATGAAGCAGAAACAGGCTGACCATAAGGCGCAGCGGGAACTGCTGGAAGAACTTCGCGGACTGCCGGCAGAAACGGAAGATGGCCGACGGGTTGAACTTTCCGCTAATATCAGCTCTGCAGGCGATCTGGCAGCTGTTATTAAGAATGATGCGGAAAGTATCGGACTGTTCCGCAGTGAATTCATATATATGGGACGGGATACTCTTCCCACAGAAGAGGAACAGTTTAAGATTTATAAGCTGGCAGCGGAAACCATGGCCGGCAAGCGAGTGATCATCCGTACCGTGGATATTGGTAACGATAAGCAGGCTTCCGCATTTGGTTTACCGAAAGAAGTCAATCCGGCTCTGGGTATGCGGGCTATCCGTGTAAGTCTGACCCGTCCGGATATATTCAAGACTCAGCTTCGCGCGATTCTCCGTGCCAGCGCATTTGGACGGATTGCCATTATGTTCCCGCTTATTACTTCCGTATGGGAAGTATGGAAAGCGAAGGAAATTCTTGAAAATGTAAAGACAGAACTGGACAAAAATCAGATTCCTTATGATCATCACCTGGAAGTCGGAATCATGGTAGAAACACCGGCGGCAGCTCTGATCAGCGATAAGCTGGCCAAGGAAGTCGATTTCTTCTCCATTGGTACCAACGACCTGTCCCAGTACACACTGGTAGTTGATAGAAATATTCAGGATTCCTCGCAGTTCTTCAATCCGCATCATCCGGCCGTTTTAAAACTTATCCGTATGACCATTGAAAATGCACATGCAAACCATATCTGGGTAGGTATCTGCGGTGAACTGGGCGCAGATCTGACTTTAACCAGAGAGTTCCTGGAAATGGGAGTGGATGAACTGTCTGTAGCACCATATGATATTCTTCCGCTGCGCAAGAAGGTACGTTCTCTCAATCTGTCTGAAAAATAAATAATGATGTATAACCATCAATAGCCATCAGGGGGCTGCGGACCGGTGAAATTTCATTTCCGGAGGCAGCTCCTTTTTGACGGTTCATCTTCGAAGGGATGGGGGGACCTCTTTACATAATAATGACAAATTTCCTTATCCTGTATGAATATGGTAAAATATAAGAACAAGTTGTCATTGCAGCATAAATCATTTGTTTTGATTTCTGCAGGAATCTCCTATATACCGAGACGTTTTATGCTCAGATTCGACAGCCTTTTCTGATGTCTTTCCGGCAGAATGTATGATGAGAAAAACCTATGAACATGTTAAAAAAAGAGCGATTGACACAAATAATTATTTTTGTTGTTTCAATGCTTATTGTAGGATTTTTGCTGTGGTATATTAATTACCTCAATCCTCATTTTTATAAGACCATATGGCAGCTCAGTGCCAGAGGCGATATAATAGGACTTTCCGAATATATCGCGTCGTTTGGATACTTTTCGGCCATTATAACCATAGTCCTGCTGGCCATATGCAATATGACCGGTCTTCCCACTATCCCGTTTTTAACTGTAGCGGGTATTATTTTTGGTATAATTCCCGGGATTATCATTTCCTGGCTGGGAGAATTTATCGGCTGTATACTCAGTTTTGTGTTTACCCGCTTTTTCTTCCGCGCGCATGCAGAAAAACTGATTGAAAAGAATAATATGCTCACCCGGCTGGATTCATACAGTAATATGAAGTCCATGCTGATAGCCCGATCCATACCGTATTCACCAAACATTTTGATTACGGCTTTAGGCGCAGTGAGCAGTCTTTCCTTTAAGGCCCATTTCTGGGCGACATTTATAGGGAAATGGCCATCCGTCATCATAGAAGTCTTTCTTGGGCATGATCTGCTCAATCTGGCGGAACATGGTCTCCGCTTCATATTCCTTGTGGTTTTGTGTATCGCCGGATATTTCTATATGCGGTGGAGAAAAAACAGTAAAAACAGAAAATAGTGTGCTGTTTGGCTTACAGACACAGAGAGGATTCAGTTCGAGGGCAGGTCCTGCCGGGCTGATCCTTTTTATTTTCAGCGTTTTTAAAATAAAATTTGCTTTTTTATTCCAGTCTTGCTATTATGAGCTATATACATAGCTAGGAAGGGAAGAAGCTATAGGATTCCTTACAGAGAGCAGCTGGTTGGTGTGAAGCTGCAGGAAGAATATAACGAGTCACCCCGGAGCAGGCATTAACAGTGCACGTATGGCGGTCGTTACCCGCTGGAGAGAGATTATGGTGTTTTATAATACCCATAATTATTTAGGTGGTACCGCGGAAGTCTTTTCGTCCTATAGGGATGGAAAGGCCTTTTTTATTTTGAGGAGTTGAAAAGCATGAGAATGACAGACGAACTTGGAAAGTATGAACCAGGTCAGATTGAACAGAAATGGTATGACTACTGGGAATCTCATGGGGTATTCCATGATGAACCGGATGATACAAAAGAAGCATACAGCATTGTGCTTCCACCTCCGAATGTAACCGGCCAGCTTCACATGGGCCATGCGCTGGACAACACATTACAGGATATTCTGATCCGCTATAAGAGAATGCAGGGATACAATGTACTCTGGCTGCCAGGTAAGGACCATGCAGGTATTGCCACCCAGGTTAAGGTAGAAAGACAGATTGCGGAAGAAGGTCTTACCAAGTATGACCTGGGCCGTGAAAAGTTCCTGGAACGCGTCTGGGCATGGAAGGAAAAATATGGCGACCGTATCGGTAAGCAGATAAGACGTCTGGGCTCTTCCTGCGACTGGAGCCGTGAACGTTTTACCATGGATGATGTCTGTGCACGCGCGGTACGTGAAGTTTTCGTTTCCCTTTATGAAAAGGGACTGATTTATCAGGGAAACCGTATCACCAACTGGTGCCCGCGCTGTCAGACCGCACTGTCGGATATTGAAGTCGATCATAAGGATGAACAGGGTAATCTCTGGTATTTCAATTACCCGCTCGCTGATGGAAGCGGATATATCCAGGTGGCTACGACCCGTCCTGAAACTATCCCGGGGGATACTGCCATTGCGGTAAATCCGGACGATGAACGGTATGCATCTCTGGTAGGCAAGATGGCTGTACTTCCGGTTAACGGAAGAGAGATTCCTATTGTTGCTGATGACTATGTAGATCCAGCCTATGGTACCGGCTGCGTAAAGATTACCCCGGCTCATGACCCCAACGACTTTGAAGTAGGTCTCCGTCATAATCTGCCGGTAATCCTGATTATGAATACTGACGGCACCCTGAATAAGGAAGCTGGCAAGTATGAAGGCATGACCCGTGATGAAGCACGTAAGGCAATTATCAAGGATCTGGATGACAAGGGCCTTCTCGTTAAGGTGGAAGAACAGGTACATGCAGTAGGTCATTGTTCCCGTTGTAAGACGACCGTGGAACCAATGACTACCAAGCAGTGGTTCGTAAAGATGAAGCCGCTCGCTGGTCCGGCACTGGAAGCTGTTAAGTCCGGAAAGACAAAGTTCGTTCCTGAACGTTTTACCAACACCTATGTTCAGTGGCTGGAAAACATCCATGATTGGTGCATTTCCCGTCAGCTCTGGTGGGGGCACAGAATCCCTGTATGGTATTGCGATGATTGCGGTGCGGTTTCAGCATCCCGTACGGACCTGACCGAATGCCCGCACTGCCACAGCAAGCACATTCATCAGGATCCGGATGTTCTTGATACCTGGTTCTCTTCGGCACTCTGGCCGTTTTCTACCATGGGCTGGCCGGAACAGACTCCGGTACTTAAGAGATGGTATCCAACCAGTACTCTGGTAACCGGCTATGACATCATTTTCTTCTGGGTAGCCCGTATGATGTTCATGTCCATGGAATTTATGCATGAAGTGCCGTTCAGACACGTATTTATCCATGGTCTGGTTCGCGACTCTCAGGGCCGTAAGATGTCCAAGTCCCTTGGCAATGGCATTGATCCGCTGGAAGTTATTGATAAATATGGTGCCGATGCGCTGCGCTTCACTCTGGTAACCGGTAATACACCAGGCAATGATATGCGTTTCTACTATGAAAAGGTAGAAGGAAACCGTAACTTTGCCAATAAGCTGTGGAATGCTACCAAGTTTACCATTATGAATCTGGACGATTATGAGGAATCCTTCGTTCCGGACACGGCGGATCTTACTCTGGCAGACCGCTGGATTCTCGACCGCCTCAACCGTACCATTGAAGATGTAAGCCGGAACCTGGATAAGTTTGAACTGGGGGCAGCCGCTGATAACATTTATAACTTCGCCTGGAATTATTTCTGTGACTGGTATATTGAACTGGCTAAGAACCGTCTCTATGGGCCGCACAATAAGGACAGACAGGTTACACAGTATGTACTTGTTCATACACTGACACGCATGCTGGCACTTCTTCACCCGTTCATGCCGTTTATTACTGAACATCTGTGGCAGCATCTGCCGCACACCGGTGATAATCTGGCAAGATCTTCCTGGCCTGTTCAGGAAAAGGAATATGATTTTGCTGTGGAAGAAGAACAGATGGAACGCATTATGGATGCCATCAAGGCTATCCGCAATATGCGTGCAGGTTCTAATGTTGCACCTAACAGAATGTGCCATGTTCAGATTGCCTTTACCAGAGATGACCTGGTATCTGCAGTAACAGAACATAAGGAATACTTCGAAAAGCTGGCGCACGTGGAAGAAATCAAAGTACTTGATAAGAACTCCGCTAAGCCGGAAAATGCAGTAGCTTCTGTTGTGACCGGAATGGAAGTCTACATGGAACTTAAGGGTCTGGTAGATGTTGAAAAGGAAAGAGCAAGAGTTCTGAAGGCACAGGAAGCGCTTAATAAGGATATTAAGCGCTCTTCCGGAAAGCTGAACAACCAGGGATTCCTGGCCAAGGCTCCAGCCGCTGTAGTGGAAAAAGAAAAGGCCAAGCTGGCTGAAATGGAAAAACAGATGAAATCATTAAATGAACGTCTGGACTTCCTTGCTAAACTTTAATAAACAGGCATAGCAAAAGCCGAAAAGCTGTGAAAAATGACTATTCATTTCTTTCACGGCTTTTTGATTGAAATACATGGCTATAGCTTTTCCTTTGTATGATTTATAATGAAGAGGTCATAGATGTATATAGGTCTGCGCATTCTCCTGCCGGTCTGGATGGATAAGCCAGGACAGGTATTCCCGGGAATTTCCGCGGATTATGGATACACAGATGTGCATTAATAAGCAGGGAGGAAAGTTAATGAATTACAGGGAATCGATTTCCTATCTGGAGAAAGCCGTATCTTTTGGTATTAAACCCGGTCTGGAACGAATCAGCGCCTTACTGAAGTATCTGGGGAACCCGGAAAAGAAATATAAGATAATTCATGTCACAGGGACCAATGGCAAAGGAAGTACAACCGCCATGATCACTGCGGCACTGGAAGCGGCACATATTAAGGCAGGGCGTTATGTATCTCCGCATCTGGTAGAGTATACAGAACGTATTTATGCTATGGGAAAGGATATCAGCAGAGAGGACTTTGCTTACGTTGCCACGGCGGTAAGGCATGCAGCGGAATCCATTGTGGAAGAAGGATATGAAGCGCCTACGGAATTTGAGCTTCTCACGGCGATGGCCTTTCTTTATTTTGCTAAAGTCGGTGTAGAATATGCAGTGGTTGAAGTCGGGATGGGCGGACTTTATGATTCCACCAATGTCATTGTGCCTGTAGTATCGGTTATTACCAATGTGGCTATGGATCATATGCAGTACCTGGGGAATACGCTCACAGAGATTGCGCATAATAAGGCGGGAATCATAAAGGAGTCGGTTCCCTGTGTTACCGCTGCATCCGGAGAAGCATTAACTCAAATCCAGAAGGAAGCAAAAGAAAAACATGCTCCATTATATATTTATGGGCGGGATTTTGCTGAAATAGCCCGACATGCCGTACATGGAGGACAGATTGTTTCCTTCCGCATTGGGGAAAAGGAAACCGGGGATATACATATTTCCCTTGTGGGGCCTCATCAGGCCATCAATGCCGCAGGAGCTGTCATGGCTCTGAAAATCGTATCCGGTTCCGATCCGCGGGTAACCGGTGATGCTGTCCGCTATGGTCTGGCGCATACCCGTTGGCCCGGTCGCTTTGATATGCACCATGTGGGAAACATACCGTTTGTTATGGATGGAGCTCATAATTCAGCCGGAGCAGTTACATTAAAGGCTTCGCTGGAAGAACAGTTTCCTGATAAGCGCAGACTGGTGGTATTTACCTCCCTGAAAGATAAGGATACAGATAAGGTCATCCGGCTTATCATGCGGCCGCAGGATAAGGTATTTATTACGACAGCACCTACGCCACGCAGTCGTTCAGAAGATGATATTGCTGCGATGCTTCCCTGCCCATATAAAGAAGAACCGGATACGGACACAGCACTGAATGATGCAGTGGCAGAGGCAAAAGACGGAGATATGGTTCTCGTATGCGGATCTCTGTATATTCTCGGAGAAGTCATCACATGGCTTAATCGCCAGGAGGATAAATAAATCTGTCGGATAAGAGAACAGAATTTCGTCTTTTCATGGGGAATGTGTTCTCCTGTGATATAATGAGGACTGAACAAATGGGAGAACAGGAGAAACTTTATGCGAGCATTAGGGATAGATCCGGGAACGGGGCGTTGTGGATTCGGGATTGTTGATAAAGAGGGAAACCGGATTACAGCAGTTGATTATGGCATTATTGAAACGCCGAAGGAAATGGATCTGATTGAACGCATTCACATCGTGTATCAGGGGGTACGGGAACTGATTCAGATGTATAAGCCGCAGGTTATGGGAGTAGAGACTCTGTACTTTAACCGCAATATTACTACTGCAATTTCTGTTGCTGAAGCCAGAGGGGTTATTCTGCTTGCCGGATATCATGAAAAGATACCAGTGTATGAATGTACGCCACTGCAGGTAAAACAGCAGGTCGTAGGTTATGGAAGAGCTGAAAAGAGTCAGGTTATCAAAATGATTATGCAGATGATGCATATTACAAAGAAAATATCTCCGGATGATGCAGCAGATGCGTTGGCTATAGGCATTACATCCATTTACCGGACTGAGCATGAAGCAATCTATGGAGGGATCAGGGGATGATTGGATACATAAAAGGAAAAATAACGGCACTTTTTGATCGGATGTGCTTTATAGAAACCGCAGGGGTAGGATATCGCGTATTTATTACAGATATAGATCACGATGAACTGCAGACGGGGGAAGAATCCAGGCTTTATATACATATGGCAGTAAGAGAAGATGCTATTACTCTGTACGGATTCCTTTCCAGGGAAACCTATGAGGCTTTTCTGTCCCTGTTGACTGTATCTAAAATCGGACCCAAGTCGGCTATGTCCATTCTCTCGGTTATGACACCAGGGACACTGGCGATAGCGGTGCAGAACAGAAATATCAGTGCCCTCACTAAGATTCCGGGAATAGGTAAAAAGACGGCAGAACGAATGCTGGTGGAATTAAAGGATAAACTTAAAGGATTTGTTCCTGCCGGGGAGGTTACTGCAGATGTGGCTGAACCCGCTATAGCTTCAGGCATTGAGGAGGAAGCTATGAATGCGCTCCGGTCTCTTGGTTATATGCCGGAAGAGGTGGCAGCGGTTATTCACAGGGTGGCCCTTGAACATCCTGAATTTACTGATGCAGGTCCGATGATTGGGGCAGTTCTTCGTGAACTTGGGAAGGAGAGAGGTTAAATGCTGGATCATATAAAAAGTCTGAGAACGGAAGAATCCGGTAAGGGAGAGCCAGAAGAAGGACGCATTGTAGCCCGTGAAGATTCAGGGCACGATGGGTGGCAGCATTCCCTCAGACCGAAAGCTCTGTCAGATTATATAGGTCAGCATACACTGCGTCAGAATCTTTCTGTATATATTCAGGCAGCTAAGAAGCGAAAGGAAGCGCTGGACCATGTGCTCCTTTATGGACCACCTGGACTGGGGAAAACTACTATGGCAAACATCATTGCCAATGAACTGGGGGTTAATTTCCGGATTACCAGCGGTCCGGCCATTGAACGTCCGGGAGATCTGGCAGCCCTCCTTACTAATCTGGAAGAACATGATGTGCTTTTTATTGACGAAATTCACAGACTGAATCGTTCTGTAGAAGAAATCCTCTATCCGGCCATGGAGGATTTCGCTCTGGATATCGTCATGGGGAAAGGACCCGGGGCCAGATCGTATCGTCTCGATCTTCCACCGTTTACCCTGGTGGGGGCGACTACCAGGGCGGGAGCACTGGCAGCACCACTGCGGGATCGATTTGGTATCGTATTCCGTATGCAATTCTATACACCGGAAGAACTGACACTGATAATAAAAAGGGCCGCTTCCATCCTGAACATTGATATAGCCGATGAAGGGGCACGGGAAATTGCACGGCGTTCCCGGGGAACTCCGCGTATTGCCAACCGACTTCTTAAACGGGTCAGAGATTTTGCCCAGGTAATGGGAAGCGGTATAATAACCAATGAAATTGCAGCGCATGCGCTGGCTCAACTGCATGTGGATGGTATTGGGTTGGATGCCATTGATCGTGAAGTGCTCAAAACCATTATTTATAAATTTAACGGCGGACCGGTTGGTGTTGATACCATTGCGGCAGCTGTAAGTGAAGAGCGTGCAACGATTGAGGATGTTTATGAACCTTATCTTATGCAGATAGGATTTTTATCCCGCACTCCCAGAGGAAGAGTGGCTACCCGTGCCGCATATGATCATTTAGGAGTTCCATGGAATCAGAATTCTTCAGAGACAGGGGAGGGATAGGATTTATGGGGAAAAGTCTGATTTTTCTTGGGATTATTCTCATTGCTGCAGGAATTCTTATTTCTATTGGTGGTAAAATACCATTTATGGGGAATCTGCCAGGGGATATCCATTTTAAGTCAGGTAATACAGAAATATATTTTCCCTGGGTAACATGTCTTCTGATTTCCTTTCTGGGGACAATTATCCTCAATATATTTTTCAGACATTAATAAAGAGGCAAACATATGATGAAAAAGACCGCCTTAGTTATGGCAGTGTGTCTGGGACTGACAATCAGCTTTCCAGGGGCTGTCCGGGCTGCCAATGGGTCAACAATTAAAGTAGTAAGTATGGATGAGCTGGAAAAGGATTATCCGGAACTGGGTAATTCCGGCAAGCCAGACCTTAATGGCAGACAGACCATCAATTCGGGAAAAGTTAAGAAGGCAGACAAAAGTGCAGAAAAGAATAATAAGAAGAAAAAGGAAATAAAGGATAGGAAGAAGAAAGATAACAGTCAGAAAATCCGGAATGTGGATAAGGTTAACAACTTAGGTCCGGATATTTCTGTTGGACTGATTAATGGTAAGGTACTCGTACCGATTACCGGGCTGGTTGATTTTAAGGCGGTGGACCTGTCAGGAAATGAACTGGAAACCTATGATGCGGGTACAATACTTACGGTGACCAGAGATGGAAGCAATATATATATAAATGAAAATGATTATTCCGGACCGATTATCCTTAAGGCACAGGATGATAAAGATTCCGGGGCTGCATTTATTGTAAAAGGCAATAAATACAGGGGCTCCATCAAGCTGCTTCCATCGCCTCAGAATGCGGGGGTGACCGTTGTCAATGTACTGCCAATGGAAGAATATCTGTATGGGGTAGTTCCTTCCGAATCTGTCCCAACATGGAAACCAAATGCACTGAGAGCGCAGGCGGTTGCGGCCAGAACCTATGCACTGAAACATAAGAATGGCTTTAAATCCAGAGGATATGATGTAACCGATACGACTGAATCGCAGGTTTATAATGGATATTCTGCAGAAACAAAAGCTACTAATGATGCGGTAGACAGTACGGCCGGTGAAATCATCACCTATAATGGGCAGCCTATTGATGCAGTTTTTTCTGCCAGTGCTGGGGGATATACTGAAAACAGTGAAAATGTATGGGGACAGGTAATTCCTTATCTGCGGGGCGTGAAGGAAGAAGATACTCCGGAAGTAAAGCAGGCGTGGACATCGAAAGTGTCGCTGGATACACTTCAGAAAAACCTGGGCATTGGAAACCTTCAGGAAATCCGTTTGTCCCGGTTGACAAGCGGCCCTATGTTTACTGGAGACCGCGGGGTATCTGGCCGTGTTAAGAGAATAATCTTTGTTGGATCCAATGGACAGAAGACCATAACCGGAGATAATTTCCGACGTCTGTTTGGGTTAAAGAGTACTATGTTTGACTTTGACCTTGAAGGAAATACACTCATGATTTATGGGTATGGCTGGGGCCATGGACTGGGAATGTCCCAGTGGGGGGCCGAAGCTATGGCTGAAAAGCATGATAAGGATGACGATGATTATTATAAGGATATACTGAGCCACTATTATACAGACACAGAAATTACTAAAATATATTAACGGGAGCAGGAAGAATGAAACTAGAAGAATTCAATTATGATTTACCTAAAGAACTGATTGCACAGGAACCGGCAGAACCAAGAGATTCTTGCCGGCTGATGATGCTGGACAGGAAAACAGGAGAATATACCCATCATACATTCCGGGATATACTGGACGAAATACGTCCGGGGGATGTATTTGTATTCAATAACACCAAAGTTATTCCTGCCCGCCTGTATGGGCACAGAAAAGAAACGGGTGGCAAAGTGGAAATCCTGCTGCTTACACCGAAGGGAAATGACAACTGGGAAATTCTGGTTAATCCGGGGAAAAAGGCACTCCCAGGGCAGGTTATAGAATTTAATGAACATCTGTCCTGTGAAATTCTGGATAAAACTGATTTTGGAGGCCGGGTGGCACATTTTACCTATGATCAGGATTTTGACAGCATTCTTGAGGAAATTGGTGAAATGCCGATACCACCTTATATTCATAAGAAACTGGAAGATAATGATGAATATCAGACTGTGTATGCCAAGTATAAAGGATCGGCAGCAGCTCCTACCGCGGGCCTTCATTTTACAAAAGAACTGATGGAGGAAATGAAGAACAGAGGTGCGGAAATCCGTTATGTTACTCTGCACGTAGGGCTTGGTACATTCCGTCCGGTATCGGAAGAGAATATTGAAGAACACGAAATGCACAAGGAATTCTATTCCGTTACGGAAGAAACTGCTGAAGCTGTAAACCGGGCAAAAGCTGAAGGCCGTCGGATTATTGCGGTAGGGACTACTTCTGTACGCACGCTGGAATCAGCAGGTCAGAGTGGGAAACTTCAGGCAGGCTCAGGATGGACACAGCTCTATATTTATCCAGGATATACCTGGCATATTGTTGATGCCATCTGCACTAATTTCCATCTCCCGGAATCAACGCTTATCATGATGATGTGTTCTTTCGCAGGGAAAGAACATGTACTCAATGCGTATAAAGAGGCAGTAAGACAGAAGTACAGATTCTTCTCCTTTGGTGATGCCATGTTTATCCGCTGAAAAACAGAACGGTAATGGAGACAGAATAAAGACTGATGGGAGGATGTGTAAGGCCTGAGGACTCATCACATCCTCTTTTATAATGGAGCATCTGGTATTCTGCGCAGGAAAGGCAGATATATCTGTTACACATGCGGCAGAATGATGATATGGTGATATGGCTGGTCATCAGGCACATATCCTGTTATGATTAGCGGAGTGGGTCTTTTGACCAATATTACTAAAGGATAAGGATATAAAAATGGTTATTAATTACGAACTGATTGCACAGGACCCGGCGACCGGAGCAAGAGCCGGCCTGCTGCATACACCACATGGAACATTTAAAACACCGATGTTTATGCCTGTAGGCACACAGGCCACGGTAAAGACTGTGACTCCGGATGAGTTGGAAGAGATGGGGGCCCAGATTATTCTTGGCAACACCTATCATCTGTTTTTGCGTCCGGGAACGGAGCTGATTGCAGAGGCAGGCGGCCTTCATGATTTTATGAACTGGCATAAAGGAATCCTTACAGACAGCGGCGGATTCCAGGTATTCAGCCTTGGAGATACACGTAAGATTAAGGAGGAAGGGGTATATTTCCGCTCGATTCTTGATGGATCAAAACAATTTCTGTCACCGGAAGTAGCTACCAGAGCGCAGGAAGAGCTTGGGAGTGATATTGCGATGGCATTTGATGAATGCATTCCTTATCCGGCTGAATACGATTATGCTAAAAAGTCTACGGAAAGAACCACCCGCTGGGCAGAAAGATGTCTGAAAGCCCATACACGCAAGGACAGAGGTATGTTTGGCATTATTCAGGGCGGGATGTATAAGGATTTGCGCAAGCAGAGCGCGGCGGAAATCACATCCCTTCCTTTCGATGGGTTCGCTATTGGCGGCCTGTCGGTGGGGGAACCGCATGATCTCATGTATGAGATTCTTGAACATACCACACAGTATATGCCTGTAAATAAGGCCAGATATCTTATGGGAGTAGGCACTCCTGACTGTCTGGTGGAAGGCGTTGCCCGCGGGGTAGATATGTTTGACTGCGTATTCCCTACCCGTGTAGCTCGAAATGGAATGGCTATGGTACATTCTGGAAGAATGAATATGAAGAATAAGCAGTATGAACGTGATTTTACACCGATTGAGGAAGGCTGTCAGTGCTATACTTGCCGTCATTTTACCCGTGCATACATTCGCCATCTGTATAAAGCAGAAGAGTTACTGGCCTTTCGTCTTATTACCATTCATAATCTTTTCTTCCTCCTGCAGTTTATGAGGGATATGAGACAGGCCATTATTGATGGAAATTTTGGGGATTTCAGGGAAAGTTTTATGGCAGGCTATAGTGCCAGGGCAAAATAAATGGAATTTCCGTACACAGAAGCTGTAAGAATCAATTTATGATTATATGCTAAATCTCTGAGGATAAATTAAAAAGCATGTGATATAATGGATGGTATGAATTTTCAGGAGGTGAATAATCCATGGGTGAAATTATGACAGCTATTAAGGGCTTCTGGCCTTTGCTTCTGCTGCTTGCTTTTTTCTACTTTGCTTTAGTAAGACCGCAGAAAAAACAGCAGAATAAGAGAAATGCATTCCTTAATGCTCTTCAGAAGGGAGACTATGTCATCACGGCAGGTGGTGTATATGGTCTGGTAAAGAAGATTACAGGCAATGTCGTTTCTGTACAGATAGCTCCAGGGACAATTATCCAGGTTGATAAGCGTGCACTTCAGGCACCGCCGGAAGATGAAGGAGACAAGAAGTCTTCGGAAAAGTCCCAGCCAGCTCACAAAGAAGAGAATAGTGCCAAAGAGGATACAGAAGAAGATGCAAAGGACTGATTCGGCAATGTCCGATATAAAGCAATGTCTTCGAAAGAAAGTGCTCGCCGAAAGGCGGGCTCTTTCTTTTGACAGGATTTCATCCATGAGTCTCACACTGACAGAGAATCTTCTGGCACTGCCTGAGGTTAACGATGCCAGTTGCATTATGGCTTTCCTGGCTATGCCCGGAGAGTCCAATCTGGACGAATTTATCCGGATAATGCTGAAAAAGGGGACAAGAATCTGTATTCCTGTGTGTCTTCCGAAGAGACAGATGGAGGCAGGGCGTATCATGGATATGGAACATTTTGAGAAGGGACCGTTAGGTTTGCGCAACATTCCGTCAGGATATGATGTGATTGAACCGGAACAGATTGATCTTGTACTTGTTCCGGCGGTAGCCTGTGACAGGCAGGGGCGTCGCCTGGGAATGGGAGCCGGCTACTATGACCGGTATCTGGTTCATGTGCCTTATGAAAAACGGATTGCGGCACTCTGGGATTTCCAGGTGCTGGATGAAGATATTCCCGGAGAACCCTTTGATCAGAATGTATCTGCCATTGTAACAGATAAAAGAATTATTAGAATCCGGAAACCAAATGGGGTGAAATTTTGAATAACAAACGACCAAATACGCTGAGACCGGCAAAACTTTTCCGATTCTGGGCAGTTATTGCAGTGATTTTCGGCGTGTTTATTTTTACATTAGTGCCATTGGCCCAAAGCATCCGGCAGGGTCTTGACCTTCAGGGCGGGACCCACATTGTGATGCAGGCAGAAGATACACCTGAAAACAAAGTTACTCCTGAAGCGGTAACGCAGGTTATTGCCATCATGCAGAAGCGTATCAATGAAATGGGACTTACTGAACCTATTATTCAGCGCGAAGGTGCTAATCGGATCATCATCGAATTGCCTGGGGAAAAAGACCCGAAGAAGGCTATTGAAACCATTGGCAAGACGGCGGTGCTGCAGTTTAAGGATGAAGACGGTAATGTGGCACTTACCGGAGAAGATCTGAAGACGGCGCAGGAACAGATGGATAGTAACTCGCGGAACCCGGTAGTTGCCCTGCAGTTTACTGATGAAGGGGGTAAGAAGTTCGCAAAACTTACCGCCGACAACATTGGACGCAAGATTGGCATCTACCTGGATGGCAAGCTGCTTACTGATCCTGTGGTTAATGAAGAAATTGATGGGGGAAATGCGGTTATTACCGGACAGAGATCACTGGAAGAAGCAAAGAATCTGGCTATTCTGCTTCGCAGTGGTGCTCTCCCTGTCAAAGTATCCGTTATGGAAGTCCGTACCGTAGGTCCGTCTCTTGGCCAGGATTCCAAAGATAAGTCCGTTATGGCATTTACCATTGGGCTCTCTCTTACCGTGCTCTTCATGCTGGCTATGTACCGCATGGCAGGTTTTGTAGCAGATACCGCTCTTCTGGTATACGTGCTTATCCTGCTGGGGATACTGAGCGCATTGAAGGCAACTCTCACCTTACCAAGTATTGCGGGGGTCATACTATCCATAGGTATGGCCGTAGATGCCAATATTCTTATATTTGAACGATTTAAAGAAGAAATTGCAGCCGGTAAGGTACTGCGCCTGGCGGTGCAGGCCGGATTTAAGCGTGCTTTTACAACTATTTTTGATGCGAATATGACAGTTATCATTACCTCAGCCATTCTGTTCTTCCTCGGAAGTGGTACGGTCAAGGGCTTTGCTTTTACCCTGGGGCTGGGGGTTGCTGTAAGTATGTTTACTGCCATCACGGTAAGCCGCACATTGCTTATGCTCCTGATTGACGCATCCTGGATTCATAATCCATGGTGGTTCGGTGGAAAGAGGGGGTATGACCGTTGAAAAACTTTGATATTGTAGGACATCGTAAATGGTGGTTCTGTCTGTCCGGACTCCTCGTGCTGATTGCCCTCATCTGTATTATTGTGAAGGGATTCAATTTCGGCATTGATTTCACCGGTGGTACCATTCTGGATTTAAAATTTGCGCAGCCAGTAACCGTGGCTCAGGTCAGAACCGGTCTTGAACAGGACGGCCTGCAGAGCAGCGTCATTCAGCTCAGCGGGGATACTCATGAAGAATCGGGCAAGGAAGTTATTATCCGTACCCGCAGCCTGTCCTCTGAAGAAGCACAGACCATTACCAGCCATATCAGCGCTAAAGTCGGGAAGGCGGAAATCAACCGTGTAGAAACCGTTGGTGCGGTCATTGGGTCAGAAGTAACAAAGAATACCATCCTGAACGTAGGACTTTCCTTTACCATTCTGATTATCTATATGTCCATCCGTTTTGAACATCGCATTGCCTTTTCTGCGATTGCGGCCATTGTACATGATATTATCGTGGTACTTGGGGTATTTGCCCTTTTCCATCTGGAAATTGACGCTTCATTCCTTGCCGCCATTCTGACGGTACTTGGTTACTCCATGAATGAATCTGTCGTAATCTTTGACCGTATTCGTGAAAATATTCATACGCACAGACGTACAGACAGCTTCAAGGTTCTGGCCAACGATTCTATCAGCCAGACTTTCCGCAGAAGCTGCTATACACTGACTACGGTTCTTTTCTGCGTAGCCTCTCTGTACTTCTTTGGCGGGGAAACCACAAAGAACTTTGCTCTGGTTATGCTGGTAGGATTTATCAGTGGCGCATACTCTTCTATATGCGTAGCTACTTCTCTGTGGGTTACCTGGCATGAACATTCCAGAAGCCGCAGAAATGAGACTCCTGATAAGGAATAACCGTTTCGGCCTGTGAATTTGTGAGGATCAGGCGAAATTTTTGCAGAAACAGATCAAAAGGTGTCAGCTATAATCGGCTGACATCTTTTTGATTGGATAAAAAGGAATAGATTCTCCATCTCCTTTATGTCAGGTAAAACAGGAAATGTTTCATCATGATATACTGAAGGGCAAATAGTTATTTAGTTTGTCCGGAAGGAGGCAGAGTTATGAAATGTTACGCTGTTATTACCGCAGGGGAGACGGCTTTTTTTCGGGCCCGGTCCGATGCGCTGCTTTTTATCAGAGCGCGCAATGATAGTAACAGCCGTCTGGAAGTGCAGGAAACGACAGAACAGCAGCTGTCCGCTTTTGCTCTTTATGATTGTACGGAATGTATAAATCTTCCTGTGGCATGGCTGCCTTCCCGGGACATACAGGATTTCTGCCGGAATTTACTGTACCTGTGTACACACCGGGAATATTCCTGCACCGGACTCAGAGATGCGGATATATTTAAAATAAGCACTGTGGATTTTCTTGATTATATGAAAATGGGAAAGTCAGGCATTTCGCCCCTCGATATAGTTAAATCCTGGATACGACAGCAGGATGAAGTCGATTTGGAACAGGATATGGAGTCCGGATTTGAAAGATTTCTGGCCGAGACGCCGGTTCGTGTTTATTCCAAGGCTGAAAGTGCATGGAAAGATATATTCTGTGGGATATGGAAACGGGAGATGGCGGCACGCCGGTATCCTGATAAAAAGGAACCTGTGTTTTCGGATGCGGAATGGCAGATGATTATCCGGCAGTGCAAAATCCCGGACCAGAGAACGACAGGTAAAAACATTCATGCCAGGATACGTAACCGGAGAATTATTATTGATGCCGACGGTTGCCCTGTCATAGGGCTTACAGAGAAGAATGCGAGGAAATATGGATTTGCATGCTATATTTTCTGTGATGACACCCGGGTTATTCATTCCCGGTATAGCCGGGTGATACAGGTTCCGGAAGGAAGGAATGCTGCCGATGAGGCGATTATCTCTTTCTGCCATAATGGAGATCTGGTCATTACTCAGGATTTCGAACTGGCTGAAAAAGTGATGCGTAAAGGCGCGGCGGCAGTTCATCAGAATGGATGGATATATAAGAAAGTTTTTTTTAATAAATCTGGTAAGACGGAAAGAAAATCATATATGATCCATTCATTTCATAGACGTTGTGCAGAAGATGATATGAATTATGAAGAAATACTTACTGAACAGCTGGAAAGAGAAGCAGGGAAATAAAGCACTGATGGGTAATCAGACAGGAATATTGGACTGACAAGTATGGAATGTTGTGTTTATTCAGACTGGAAATGATGGTATAAAACGCAGATAAGGAAAGACCTGAATTTTACATTAATCACGTATTGTAAATTCAGAAGGTAAATCCTGATTACATCAGCTGAAATCCCGATAAACAAACAGAACCAGGATTGCTCTGTTTCATGGAAAGGGAATAAACCTGTAAAGTATAAATCCATGGGACGGTATATTGATGCATTCAGAATGAACTATTATACATAGAAAGTGTTAATAATGAGACGTGAAAATAAAGAAAAACAGGCAAAACTCTGTTGCGTTTCATGGTGATAAATATTGTAATTTTTTTACTATTCTTGTTGATAATGCGGGACTGATATGTTAAACTTAACCTAAGTCCTAAAAAGGACGAAGTAGTTTTTTATCAGGAGGAAATACCATGAAGGGTACAGTTAAGTGGTTTAGCGCAGAAAAGGGTTATGGATTCATTGAAAAGGAAGATGGCGGCGACGTTTTCGTTCATTTCTCTGCAATCCAGGCTGACGGCTTCAAGACACTGAATGAAGGCCAGCAGGTTGAATTCGATGTTGTCTCCGGCGCTAGAGGAGATCAGGCTGCTAACGTTAGAGTCATTGCGTAATCACTTAAAGACTATAGATATATAGTTTCAAAAAGAATTAATCAATGAAAGTTTAGCCGTAAAAGGACTGTATCAGAAAATTTTGATGCAGTCCTTTTTCAGTTACTAAGGCATGGGATACGTCGGAGATAAAGATTCGACAGGGGATGGATAATTTATAAGGTACTTAAAAAAGCGATTCGTAAACGGGGAGCGAATTCTCTCTGCCTTTTGCGAATCACCTGTATATAGTGGCCCGTCTTTTTGGTTACGTTTCTGATACATATTCCAACTTAACTATTTTCATGGTCTTAAATAACTTCCATTTTAGCTAAATGAGTAATCAACATTGATTTGTTAACTATACGACATTTTGCAAACGCTCAGAGAATATCCTTTACATTAGAAAGATTTGTTTTATAATGTAATTAAATAGTAAGAATTTTATAAAATATTAGAAATTTGTATTTGAAATATTAATAGAATTAATTATAATTATAGTAGAGGATGTAAGATACATCTTCGAAAGGAGGATTCATTATGGAAGTTACAGTTAGAGGCAAAAATCTCGAAGTTACCCCGGCTTTGCGCAGTTATGTAGAAAAACACACGGATAAAGTACAGAGATATTTTGATAAACCAGTAAGAATTAATGCTTTACTCCGTATTTCTAATAAGACTGAAACATGCGAAGTGACTGTCTTTGTTGATGGTGTAATTCTTCGTGGGGTTGAAAAATCCGACGATATGTACAAGTCTATTGATCTGGTATTCGACAAGATTGAACGCCAGATTCATAAATATAAGACACGTCTGGCTAAGAGATTTAAAGCAAAGAACGTGCTGAGTGAACAGTTCATCGCAGCTGAACCCAGCAAAGATGAAGCAGCAGGCGAATTTGATATTGTAAGAACAAAGCATTTTACATTATCTCCAATGTCCGCTGAAGAAGCTATTCTGCAGATGAATCTGCTTGGACACAGTTTCTTTATGTTCATCAATGCTGATACCGATGAACCGGCTCTGGTATATCGCAGAAATGATGGCAGATATGGCCTGATTGAAGCCGATAATTAATGAGCTGACTCAGTATCACGTTAAACAGGTAAAAAAGATTAACCCTGAGGAATATGATGATTCCTCAGGGTTTTCTGCTGTTTCCGTTACAGAAATAAGTAAATCCGGAATGTAAATCCATATATCAGAATTAATGCACGGAAAGTGGGGGTGCGGACAAATATCTGCTTTTTTGACTATAGCACCTCATTTTGTTAAAATATACAAGATATAATTTCGGTTACTGTACCCTTTTGAAATCGAATCTTTGCTAATAAGGAGCTGGGTTAATGTTTAAATTTATCGAAAGACTGTTCAATGGTTCCAATGAACGTGAAATTAAAAAGATGAGGCGGGGGGGTGAGGAACAGATTAATCCGCTGGAAGCCTCCCTGAAAAATCTGAGTGATGCTTCATTGGCCCATAAGACGGTAGAATTTTAAAAACGTCTGGCTAATGGAGAAAAAATGGATGATATCCTGCCGGAGGCTGTTTCTGCTTTTAGGGAAGCTTCCCGCCCTGGTCTCGGTATGCGTCAGTATGATGTACAGCTTATCGGGGGTATGGTTCTTCACAGTGGCAACATTGCCGAAATGTGTACTGGTGAAGGTAAGACGCTGGTCGCTGTAGCACCTGTTTATCTGAATGCGCTGGAAGGCAAGGGCGCTCATGTCATTACGGTCAATGATTACCTGGCAAAACGAGACAGCGAGTGGATGGGACAGGTTTATAAGTTCCTTGGACTCTCTGTAGGTCTGATTGTTCATGATCTGGATTTTAATCAGAGAAAGATTGCCTATAATTCTGATGTTACCTATGGTACCAATAACGAATTTGGTTTTGACTATCTCCGTGATAACATGGTTACCCGTCTGGATCAGATGGTACAGCGCCCGCTTCATTATTGCTTAATTGATGAAGTGGACAGCATTCTTATTGATGAAGCTCGTACACCATTGATTATTTCCGGCCCGGGGCAGAAGTCCACTGATATGTACTATACAGTGGCTAAACTGGTTCCAAAGCTTGAAAAAGATGTGGACTATACCATTGATGAGAAACAGAAGACTGTGGCTCCGACAGAGGCTGGTGTTGCCAAGATGGAAAAACTGCTTCATGTGGACAATCTATATGACACCAAAAATCTGGAGCTGAACCACATTTTCAACCAGGCACTTCGCGCAGAAACGATGATGAAAAGAGACCGTGACTATGTGGTCAAGGATGGCGAAGTCATCATTGTTGATGAATTTACCGGCCGTATGATGTATGGTCGCCGTTACTCCGATGGGCTTCATCAGGCGATTGAAGCTAAGGAAGGATGCAAGGTGGAAAGAGAAAGCCAGACATTGGCAACCATTACTTTCCAGAATTATTTCCGTATGTATGACAAGCTGGCTGGTATGACAGGTACGGCTAAGACGGAAGAGCAGGAATTCATTAAGATTTATGGGCTTGAAGTTTTCCAGATTCCAACAAACAAACCGATTCGCCGCGTAGATTTGCCAGATGCAATTTATAAGACCAAACGTGGCAAGATCAGAGCCGTTGTACGTGAAGTAAAGAGACGTCATGCCACAGGGCAGCCGATTCTTATTGGTACTACATCCATTGAACAGTCAGAAGAATTGAGCCATTACCTTAAGAAGGAAGGCATCGTTCATAATGTGCTCAATGCCAAGTATCATGAAAAGGAAGCTATGATTGTCGCACAGGCAGGTCAGAAGGGGCAGGTCACCATTGCTACCAACATGGCTGGCCGAGGAACCGATATTGTCCTTGGCGATGGTGTGGCAGAACTTGGCGGTCTGGCCATCATCGGTACAGAACGTCATGAAAGCCGCCGTATCGATAATCAGCTGAGAGGCCGTGCCGGCCGTCAGGGCGACCCGGGCAGCAGCCAGTTCTTCCTGTCTCTTGATGATGACCTGCTTCGCATTTTCGGCGGGGACAACATCAAGAAGTTCATGGAAAAGATGGGTCTTGACGAAGATGAGGAAATCAAGAGCAAGATGGTATCCAATGCCATTCGCAAGGCACAGCAGCGTGTAGAAAACCGTAACTTTGAAACCCGTAAGTACGTTCTGGAATACGATGATGTCATGAACCAGCAGCGTCAGGTTCTGTATGAACAGCGCCGCCGTATCCTGGAAGGGGAAGACATGAAGGATCAGATTATTCGTATGGTAGATGAACTGATTAATCATGCCATGAATACCTACGCGGACGAAAAGTTGTATCCGGAAGAATGGGATCTGGCAGGACTTATCAAATACTGTGAAAAGTATTTCCTGGTTCCAGGTGAGATCACGGTGGAACAGATTGAGGATATGAGCCGCGAAGAAATACAGAAGCTCCTCGTTAAGACAGCTCATGACACCTATGAATCCAGAGAAAAATCCATTGGCTCGGAACTGATGAGAGAGCTGGAAAAGGCGGTTATGCTCAAGGTTGTTGACGCTAAGTGGATGGAACATCTGGACAATATGGATATGCTTAAGGAAGGAATCAATCTCCGCTCCTATGGTCAGCGTAATCCGATTGTTGAATACAAGGTGGAAGCCTTTGATATGTTTGAAGAAATGGAACATATCATTATGGAAACCATTATTCTCTATATGTACCATATTCAGATCCGCGTAACAGAACCAGTACAGGCACCGGCTACAGAAGACCACCTGAAGGGTTCTACGGCTCATTATGTGGATGACAATACCAATGAATCCGTAGCGGAAAACAATATTGATCATTAAGTAAAAGAAAATAACTAAGAATGGATGTGATGACATGCTTGAAGATTTGAAGAAAACCTTATCCGATATGCTGGCGCATGAAAAAGAAATCAGGGATTCACTTTGACCTCCCCAGACTGAAAGAAAAGATTCGCAGTTATGATGTGGAAATGAGCGATCCTTCCTTCTGGGATAATCCGGACAAAGCCCGTGAGATTTCACAGAAAGCTACAGAAGCTAAAGATACCTATGATACGTATACCCGGTTATTTGCTCAGGCAGAAGGTATACAGGAACTTCTGGACATGGCTATTGAAGAAGACGATGAATCAATGGAACCGGAGATTAAGGCGGAAATTGACCGCATTGGCGGTATTCTGAGAGAAAAGGAAATAGAATTACTTCTCAGTGGAAGATATGATACCAACAATGCCATTGTTACATTCCATGCCGGAGCCGGTGGTACGGAAGCGCAGGACTGGACAGAAATGCTCATCCGCATGTATATCAAGTGGGCAGAATCCAAAGGATTTGAGATTGAAGAACTGAACATGCTCCCAGGGGATGAAGCAGGTATCAAGTCTGCTGAATATATGATTCGCGGACGCTTTGCCTATGGACTCCTGAAATCGGAAAAGGGGGTTCATCGTCTGGTCCGTATTTCTCCGTTTGATGCGGCCAAGAGAAGACATACTTCATTCTCCGCGGTAGATGTTATGCCGGAAATTACGGATGATGTGGAAGTCAATCTGAACATGGCCGATGTCCGTGTTGACTATTACCGTGCCAGCGGCGCCGGCGGTCAGCATATTAACAAGACCAGTTCAGCGGTACGTATGACCCATCTGCCAACGGGGATTGTCGCTCAGTGTCAAAGTCAGAGATCGCAGCACCAGAACAAAGAACAGTGTCTGCGTCTTCTCCGTGCTAAACTTTATGAACTCGAACTGGAAAAGAGAGAAAAGGAAAAGCAGGCCATTGATGGAGAACAGCAGGCGATTGAATGGGGGAGCCAGATCCGTTCCTATGTATTCCAGCCATATACTCTGGTGAAAGATAACCGGACCGGAGTGGAAACAGGAAATATTCAGGCAGTCATGGACGGAGGACTGGATCCGTTTATTGAAGGCTTCCTGAAACATAGTAAACTCCATAAATAAAGGAAGAAAAGAATGAAACTTTTTCAGACAACGATTGGCAGGATATTGGCTGTCGTAGTCCTGATCTGCCTTTTGCCGGCGATGTATATCAGCTGGCAGAGAAATCAGGTGGAAACCAGAGCCAGAACTGTGGAAATGGTATATGATTACGACAATATTCTGAGTCGTGCCGCAGTTGAAAGAACCACAGTCGATGATTTATTCGCGTTATATCGCAAAAGTGGGATAACTTCCCTCGCATTGTATGATGAAACGGCAACCAAGCTGGTATCCCGAGGGGATGCCAGAGTTATGAGTGGCAGTGCCATGCATAATGCCGCATTGGATAATCCCGAAATTCGCGATGACTGTGTATATATCCAGCCATCTGCCACCGATACAGATCATGTGATTTTCAATGAACTGAAAAATGCGGTAAGAGATAATTTCCGGCCTCAGGATATCCGTGAACTCACAGTCAATGGTACGGATACTATAGAGGTCAGAGCGGATTATCAGGCATTTATTGAAACTCCGCTTGGAATTTTCCCATCCCGTGTTAAGGCGGCGGCAAGCCATGGATTCTATGTAGTCCTCCGGCCGAAGAACAATCCGGAAGCAGGAAAAGTGGCAATAGATGATTTCCTGAAAGCGGTGGATGCCTCACCGAAGGTCAGCGCGGTCATATTTACAGGTAAGGATGTTCTTGGTTTTTCACACAACCGATACAATCCTTATCTTTCTGAGGAACTGAACAAACGTCATATTCCGGTTGTACTTATTGAAGCGCAGAACCAGCTTGGTTTTGAACCGCAGCAGGGAATTCTGGATATGGCCAGAGAAGACGGATACCGGAATGTCCGGCTGTACGCCATGTCAAAGGATGAACTGATAAAACTGTCACCGGAAGAAGCATCTTCCCGTTTCTATATCAGTGATATTGAAAGAAATATCCGGATGAATCTGTTCCCATCCTATAAGGATGCCCAGGCGGGGATGACCTTGTCAGAAACGAACGCATCCTACATTAATGATGTTAAAGACCGTTTGATTCATCATGGTTTCCATATTGGCAAAGCTTCCATTATGGATCCCTATTATCCGCCACCCGTACTGAGAGCGGTAGTTATGCTTGGCGCGGCCGCTTTAGGTACTATGGCGCTGCTTCTGATTATTCCGTCCCTTACCCGTTTTGGGTTCTGGATTTTCGGAGCCGGCGTGATTCTGACACAGGGGCTGTACTGGGGAACCCATTCTCATTCGGTAATGGCGCTCCAGCTTCTGGCACTGGTCACGGAGATATGCACACCGGTTATTGTGGTGTCATTGTTTATGGATTATTGCCTCGCGAAAAAAGAAGAAGCCTATGTACATTATGGGCTGGTACGTATATTCGCGGAAGCAGTAGTGGTTCTCTGGGTCAGTGGCATGGCGGTACTTCTCTGTGCAAACTATGTATCCGCTCTCCTTGGAGATATTACATTCCTTTTGGAAGTACAGTACTTCCGCGGGGTTAAGCTTACCTTTGTTCTTCCTGTGCTTCTTATATCTCTTGTATACATTCAGAAGTTTAAGGTGCTGGGACATCGGATCACCGATGATCGTGATTTTGTCTCATTCGTTAAGGAATTCTGCAATATTCCGATTAAGATGGGTATCCTGATCCTTATGGGGATACTGGCGCTGACGGGTATTATTTTTGTAGGACGAAGCGGTAATAACGGGGCACCGGTTCCGGGATTTGAAGTGGCCCTTCGCCGGTATCTGGAAGCCGTTATGTATGCCAGACCGAGAGAAAAGGAATTCCTTTTTGGACATCCGGCAGTATTCATGGCTCTGGTTTCTTATTACAGGAAATGGCCTGAACTGCTTCATTTCCTCTCTATACTGGCATTCACTATTGGGCAGGGGTCTATGATTGAGACCTTTGCGCATATGCGCAGCCCATTCATACTGAGCCTTGTACGCGGACTGGATGGTCTGGCCGCAGGTACTGGTATTATGGTACTGGCACTTCTGGCAGTGGCGGTCCTTCTGAGAATCACCAAGTTTTTCGGGGGAAGATATGTCAAAGAATAAAATAGTACTTTCCGGCTATTATGGTTTCAGCAATGCCGGGGATGAGGCTATGCTTTATTCCATTTTGCGCTCACTGACCATGACCATAGATAACCCGGAAATCACCGTAATTTCCGGTCATCCTGAAGTTACAGAACAGCAGTTTAATGTCAAAGCGGTTTCGAGATTCGACGGCTGGGGCATTATCAAGGCTATATGGAAATCTGACATCCTTATCTCCGGAGGCGGAAGTCTGCTTCAGGATGTGACCAGCGCAAACAGTATTCTGTACTATATGCTTATAATCCTCATTGGGGTGCTGATGAGGAAAAAGGTTGTACTGTTTGCACAGGGCATTGGGCCGGTAAGATATCGTGTAACACGTATAACGCTGAAGCATGTGTTAAATCATGTGGACATCATTACGGTCCGGGATAAGGAGTCCAAAGGTTTCCTTACCCGGCTCGGGGTGAGAACACCGATTTATCATACGGCGGATGCGGTTATGCTTTTACCGTCTGTTTCCAAGGATACCGGCCGGAAGATTCTGAATGCCTATGGTGTACCAAAAGATAAAAAGCTTATAGGAATCAGTGTCAGAAACTGGGATGGCATCGAAAAATGGAAAGATGATTTTAACCGGTTTGTGAATAAGCTGTTGGAAGACGAAAATCTTGCGATAGTGTTCATTACCATGCAGAATCCGGACGACGCAGAAGCGGCCGGCCGTATCATTCAGCCGGATAACAGGAGAGTGTTCCTGGTAAGGAACGTCATCAATGTCAATGAACTTATGTCAGTTATCGGGAATATGGACGTGCTCGTAGGTATGAGACTGCATGCCCTTATCTTTGCTTCGATTATGCATGTTCCAACGGTTGGAATTTCTTACGATCCGAAGATTGATAACTTCCTTGATTCTATTCATGAGGAAGTCGCATGCCATATTTCTTCATTTGATGTTGAAAAGTTATATAATAAGACATGTGATTTATTAAAGGAACCTGCTGGCGAACATGACTGGAGTGCAGTAGAAGCTCTAAGAGACCGTTCACAGGAAACCATAAGGCTTCTCAAGAAGCTGGCTATTCATAGGGAGGATTAATATGGCACATTTAACAGAGGAAAGAGTTCTGGAATTGAAAGCTATTGCCAGAAAATTACGTGTGGATATTCTGGAAATGATAACTAAAGCTGCTTCCGGACACACCGGTGGTTCATTATCCATTGCTGATCTCATAACACTTCTTTATTTCGAAGAAATGCATATTGATCCGGCAAATCCAAAGATGGCTGACCGGGATCGTCTGGTGCTTTCCAAAGGACATGCAGCTCCGGCTATGTATGCCGCACTGGCTGAAAAGGGTTACTTTGATAAAGAAGAACTGAATCATCTTCGCCAGGCAGGACATATGCTTCAGGGGCATCCGGATATGAAGCATACTCCAGGTGTGGATATGACCACAGGCTCTCTTGGTCAGGGTATTTCCGCTGCGTGCGGAATGGCACTTGCCTCCAAAATGGATCATGCTTCCTGGAGAGTATATGCGATTTTAGGGGATGGCGAACTGGAAGAAGGCCAGGTATGGGAAGCAGCTATGTATGCTGCCCATTACAAGCTGGACCATCTGACCGCTTTTGTAGATAATAACGGCCTTCAGATTGATGGCCCGGTAAGTGAAGTTATGTCCCCGTTGCCCATTGGTGAAAAATTCAAGGCGTTCGGATGGCACGTAATTTCTGTAAACGGCCATGATATGTCTGCATTACATGATGCCATTGAAGAAGCGCATTCTGTAAGTGGACAACCAACGGTCATTGTGATGAAGACCGTTAAAGGCAAGGGCGTTAAGGAAACAGAAAATCAGGTGGGCTGGCATGGCAAGGCTCCAAGCCCGGAACAGTGTGTTCAGTTTGTTAAGGAAGTAGAGGAGGCAGAATAATGGCTAAGGCAACTCGTGAAGCATACGGTGAAACTTTGAAAGAACTGGGAGCACAGATTCCGGAAATTGTTGTGCTGGATGCCGACCTCTCGGCTTCCACTAAGACTGCTGTGTTTGCCAAAGCATTCCCAGACAGATTTTTCGATACTGGCATTGCAGAAGGTAATTTGATGAGTGTGGCGGCAGGCCTTGCAGCTTCTGGTAAGATTCCATTTGCATCCACTTTTGCTGTATTTGGTGCTGGCCGTGCGTATGAACAGATTCGTAATTCCATATGCTATCCAAACCTTAACGTAAAGGTGGCAGTTACCCATGCTGGCCTTACGGTAGGGGAAGATGGAGCTACCCATCAGATGCTGGAAGATATTGCGCTGATGCGTGCCCTTCCTAATATGACTGTAGTTGTACCGGCAGATGCGGCAGAAACCGCGCAGGTAATCCGCTGGGCCGCTTCCTATCAGGGACCGGTATATATCCGAATGGGTCGCGCCAAGGTAGAAGATGTAATTTCTCCGGATGCGGAATTTGTACCAGGGAAGAGCACAACTCTTGCTGATGGCAGTGACGTAACCCTTATGGCCTGCGGTATCATGACACAGCAGGCCCTTCAGGCCGCTAAGATGCTTGCTGAAAAAGGAATTTCCGCAAGAGTCATTAATATGAGCTCCATTAAACCTATTGATGAAGCGGCTATCGTAAAGGCAGCAAAGGAAACAGGAGCCATCGTTACCTGCGAAGAACACACGGTTATGGGAGGCCTCGGCAGTGCTGTGGCTGAAGTGGTTGTAAGACATTGTCCGGTTCCGATGGCTATGGTAGGGACTGAAGACGTATTCGGACAGTCCGGAAAAGCCAGTGAAGTACTTAAGGTATATGGTCTTACTCCGGAACACATTGCCCTTGAAGCTAAGAAACTTGTGGAGGCAAAATAAGCCATATGATTACTTTCAACAATGTGACAGTGCAGTATGATGCTTCTCATACCGCTCTTCGTGGGGTCAATATCCACATTGATAAGGGGGAATTCGTCTTTATCGTAGGGGCGAGCGGGGCAGGCAAGTCGACATTTGTTAAGATACTGACTCATGAACTGGTTCCTAAAGAAGGCTCGGTTATTGTCAATGGACAGGATATTACCCGTCTGTCCAACAGCAAGGTGCCTTATTACAGAAGAAAACTTGGCATCGTCTTTCAGGATTTCCGACTGCTTGAAGATAAGACCGTATATGAAAACGTAGCCTTTGTGCTTCGTGTAACCGGTGCGAAAAGCAGGGAAATACGTGAGAGAACAAGTCATGTACTGAACCTGGTAGGACTTCGCGGTAAGGAAAATGAAATGCCATCGAAACTTTCCGGCGGCGAACAGCAGAGAGTGGCTATCGCCAGGGCACTGGCCAATCAGCCGCTTCTCCTTATTGCGGACGAACCGACCGGTAACCTGGATCCTAATACCTCTCAGGAAATTATGGATTTGTTCAGTGCCATCAACCATATGGGGACTACCATTATCATGGTTACTCATAATCAGGATCTGGTTAATGCCATGCATAAGCGGGTTATCCTGATTGATGAAGGACACATAGTCAGTGATGTTGAGAAGGGGGGATACATTTCCCATGTTTAGTACAACCCGATATTTCTGGAGAGAAACATTCCGGTCTCTGTTCAGAAATAGCTTCATGTCTCTCGCATCCATTCTTACAGTTACCCTGTCCATGTTCATTCTCGGTATGTTTGTATGCGTGGTTACCAATATTGACCATATGGCCACCTATCTGGAAAGTCAGGTAGAAATGACGGTGTATCTGGATGATAACCTGTCTACATCTCAGGTTATGAATGTAGGCAGTCAGATAAAAAAAATGCCGGGACTTACTAAAATTACGTTTACCAACAAAGATCAGGCCATGGTTAAATTCAGAGAAGAACTGGGAGATCAGGCCAGCATCCTTAATGCAGTAAGCGGGAATCCATTGCCGGCATCTTATGCGTTGTCCTTTGACTCTCCTGAACAACTGAAGGCTTCCGCACAGTCGGTTGCTAAGATACAGGGGGTTGAATCCGTTCAGTATGGACAGGATATTATTGAACAGCTGTATAAGGCAGCTCAATTTGTCCGTATTGCCGGAGTAATTATCATTGTATTCCTGGCAGGAGCTGAATTGTTTATTATCTCCAACACCATTCGTCTGACTGTGTTTGCGCGCCGTAAGGAAATCCAGATTATGAAATATGTAGGCGCAACCAATGGATTCATCCGCTGGCCGTTTATCAATGAAGGTCTGGTTATCGGGCTGGTAGGCTCCGGTATTGCGTCCGGTCTGGTTTATTATGGATATCAGCTGGCACTGAAGAAAATCACAGAAGCCGGTCTGGTGTTTATCCCATTTATGAAGACCTATCCGTTTATGATGTATACCGTACTGGCACTTCTTGGATCCGGCGCATTCATAGGTATTCTGGGCAGTGCAATTTCACTTCGTAAGTATATGAAAGTGTGAGTCATGAAAGAACGTAAATATGCAGTTTTTTCCGCTGCGCTTGCGTCATTGCTTCTTCTGAATTCCATAAACCCAATCCTGGCCGATGATACCACAAAGGGGCTGCGTAATCAGCTAAAGGATATTCAGGGACAGCTTTCCAATGCGCATGCAAAAAAGACCAATGCAGAAGCCATCATCCGTGAAATCACGGTTAAACTTGCCACTATTCAGGCTCAGTTGGATGCGGCGAATGCGGAACTGGTCCGTATTCATGCACAGCAGGCTCAGGTGAACCAGCAGATGGTGGTTACAAAACAGGAACTGGCGGTAGCAACACAGCATCTGATGGAGCGTCAGCAGGTTCTGGATAAACGTGTACGTGCGATTTACATTCACGGTCAGCTGAATTATCTGCAGGTTATTATGGGATCCAAAGATTTCAGTGATTTTGCCAATCGTCTGGAGCTATTGAAACGTGTAGTCAGATCTGACTACAGTCTGCTCCAGGAAATACGACAGCAGCAAGCAGCTATCCAGCTTAAAAAAGATAAGCTGGAAGCACAGAGACGCCAGCTGGAATCTCTGGAAAGTGATGCATTGCACACGCAGCAGAAGATTGCGGAAAAGAAAGCAGAACAGCAGGAAGTTATGGATGAAGCCAAGGCACAGCGTGCCGCAGCTGAACAGATGGAAGCCGAACTTCAGGCATCCAGTAATGATATTATGCGCCAGATTCAGGCTCATGAAGCTAAAATTCGTGCACAGCAGGAGGCAGCAAGGCGTCAGGCAGAAGCCGCTGCCAGGGCAGCCCGGGCTGCTAAGGCGGCTGGAAGAAAGGCACCACCGGTTCCTGTATATAAACCAATGGTTATCGGTACAGGGAGGCTTAGTCGTCCTTGTGGCGGTCCGGTTACTTCACCGTTTGGTTATCGTATTCATCCGATTTTCCATACTAGGATTTATCATGCCGGAGTCGATTTTGGTGTACCATCTGGAACACCTATTCATGCAGCTGATAGCGGTGTAGTTATTTATGCAGGAAGCGGCATGCGTGGATATGGTAATGTGGTGATTATTGACCATGGCGGTGGCTTATCTACATTATATGCACATAACAGTAGTCTGGCAGTTCGTGCCGGACAGTCAGTAAGGAAGGGTCAGGTTATTGCCAGAGCAGGCAGTACCGGATATGCTACTGGTCCGCATTGTCATTTTGAAGTACGCCGTAATGGTGCACCTACTAACCCAATGGGGTATTTATAATGAAAAAGTTCACTGATTTTTCATGGAAAAAAGGCGGCTTATGGATAGTTTCCAGCCTTGTGGGAGCTATGGCCATAATCGGCCTTTTTCTCTTTACATTTTTTGACAGTCCGAAGGCTTTTTTACAGTTTCTGCATGATTATCAGATTATCAGAACCCGCTACTTCAGACCTGTAAGTGATGAAACTCTGTTTCAAGGGGCCGTTAAAGGGATGGCGTCATCTCTTGGGGACCCTTACTCCCTTTATCTCACTGGCGATGTCTATAAAAGCTTTATGGAGCAGACCACGTCGGCCTTCGGTGGTGTGGGAATCATCATTGGCGAGGACAAGCAGGGAGATTTTTATATCCTTGCAGTATTTAAAAAGGGCGCTGCCCATGATGCAGGAATTCAGCCGGGAGGGAAGCTGGTTGCCGTCGATGGAAAGAAGCTGCATGGTATGGAACCAATGTTGGCGGCTAACCTGGTTCGTGGTAAAGTGGGAACTGCAGTGACCCTGACGATAGAAGAAAACGGTAAGGTTAAGGACTATAAGATGCATCGGTCGGATGTGGTCCTTCCTACGGTGTCTGATCAGATGGTTTCCGGTGATATTGGGTACATTCATATATACACATTTGCCACACATACAGGGGAAGAGTTTAAGGAAGCTCTCCGCGATGTAAAGGCTAAAGGAGCCAGAAAACTCATTATTGATGTGCGTATGAATCCCGGAGGATTGATTACTTCGGTAGTCGATGTGGCGGATCAGATTCTTACCCGTGGCCCGGTGGTTAGTTACCAGGCCAAAAACGGGACGAAACAAACCTTTGACATTGACGGCATATCCAAACCTATGCCTATGGTCATCCTTATTGACAGAAACAGTGCCAGTGCTTCGGAAATTCTGGCCGGTGCTGTTCAGGATAAGAAGGAAGGCATTGTCATGGGAGAAAAGAGCTTTGGGAAAGGGACCATTCAGTCTGTGGAGGAATTATCTGATGGAACAGCACTGAAGATTTCCATAGCTCAGTATCTGACTGCCGGCGGACGGAAGATTGATAAGATCGGCATTAAACCGGACGTTGCCGTACAACAGACGGGAACACCTTTTGATATGAACAGTGATTCTGTGCTTCAGGAGGCTATCCGTAAACTTAAGTAAGCGTAATAGAAAACAGTAAAACGATATGGTGGTCTGTTTAGGACATACCATATCGTTTTTTTCGTGGAAAAGGGAAGTCTGCCAGAATAAGAGCAGACACTCCCTATCAGAACATAGAGATGTACTTCGGAGCCATAGATTCTGCAAATAAGTATATACATAAAAATAAACTTACGGTAGAGGTGCACCCGTAATGTGAATAAAACATGAATATCCGTTTATTTTTATGGTTGCCACAGTCTTTTACTTTTGGTACAATGTCAATGTACGTTTCGAAGAGAAACGGAGATACAGACAGGAAAAACAGTATTTTTGACGGAGGAAGGAGCTGTACAAGGCGTAATCTGAGTCAAAAAGACTGTGTTTTTTATTGGTCTTTATTACATTGAAAACCTTAAAAATGATGATGGGAGGACATATGGGAGAATTATCGGCCGTTGTCCTGGCAGCTGGACAGGGAACCAGAATGAAATCCAAATTGCCTAAAGTGCTTCATAAAGTATGTGGAGTGCCAATGGTTAATCAGGTAATCCGGATTATCAAGAACGCAGGCTGTACCCGGTGCATCGCGGTAACCGGATTCAAAGAAGAACTGGTACGTAAGTCACTGGGAGACTCTGTTTCTTTTGTTCACCAGACAGAACAGCTGGGAACTGGGCATGCGGTTATGCAGGCAATGCCATTACTGGAATCGGATGAAGACGGTTATGTTCTGGTTATCTGTGGAGATACACCACTTCTCAGGGCAGAGACAATACGCCATCTGATTGACGTTTGTATCCATAACAGCGCTTCGGCAACCGTATTGACAGCTCGACTGGATAACCCGTTTGGATATGGCAGAGTTATCCGTGATAAGGATGGGCACATGCAGCGCATTGTAGAGCAGAAGGATGGAACAGAAAGCGAACTGGCGGTTAATGAAATTAACACCGGGACCTACTGCTTCCATGTGGCTGACTTAGTGGATGCGCTTCATAAGATTGATAACCATAATGCTCAGCAGGAATATTATCTTACGGATGTATTTGGTATCATGATCCGGGAAAACAAGCAGGTTATCCCGGTCGTTGCGGAAGATGCAGATGAAACTATGGGGGTAAATTCCAGAAGACAGCTGGCAACTGCCAATAAGGTCCTTTATCTTCGCAAGGCAGAAGAACTGATGGACCAGGGAATCACCATTGTTTCTCCTGAAAATACATATATTGGACAGGATGTCATGGTCGGACATGATACGACCATCCTGCCGGGGACCATCCTTTCCGGGAATACCCGGGTAGGGGAAGATTGTGTCATCGGACCGGATACCCAGCTGGATAATGTAACCTGCGGGAATGGAAATACGCTGAATCGTGTGTATGCTCATGATTGCACGATTGGAAATAACAATACCATGGGACCGTTTGTACACCTTCGTCCGGATACAGATATCCATAATCACGTTAAGATCGGCAATTTTGTGGAAGTTAAGAATTCCGTAGTGGATGATGGAACCAAACTGCCGCATCTGATTTACTGCGGTGATGCGGATTTGGGCAAAAAGGTAAACTTCGGCTGTGGTACGGTAACGGTTAATTTCGATGGTAAGAATAAACATCGAACCGTGGTAGAAGACCATGCATTTATCGGATGCAATACCAATCTGGTGGCTCCGGTTCATGTAGGAAAGAATGCGTTTACTGCTGCCGGCTCCACTATTACTGAGGATGTACCGGATAACGCACTGGCCATTGCAAGACAGCGTCAGACAAATAAGATTAACTGGGTGACAAAAGACACCTATAAGGATTAAAATATATATAAGAGTTTATTATTTTTGTTCCCATAAAGGAGAATCGTCATGGACATGGAAGACACTTCAAAACTTAAGATTTTCACAGGTAACGCTCATCCTGCATTAGCACAGGAAATCTGCGATTACATCGGCGTTCCGCTGGGAAAGGCTGTTTGCGGCCGTTTTAACAATGGTGAAATTCAGGTAATGGTTAACGAAAGTGTCCGCGGTAAGGATGTATTTATTATTCAGCCAACCGGCGCGCCGGTTAATGATAACCTGATGGAACTGCTCATCATGGTTGATGCCATGAAGAGAGCATCCGCCCGTCATATCACCGTTATCGTTCCATATTATGGTTATGCCCGTCAGGATCGTAAGACCCGCGGCAGAGAACCAATCAGCGCCAAGCTGGTAGCAGACCTTATGAGTACTGCCGGTGTTACCCGTGTAGTAACCATGGATCTTCATGCAGGCCAGATTCAGGGCTTCTTCGATGTTCCTGTAGATCACCTCATGTCTACTTCTATTCTGGCTAAGTACATTAAGTCCATGAAGCTGGAAAACCTGACCATTGTTTCTCCGGATCTTGGCGGGGTAACCCGTGCCAGAGAACTGGCTGACCGTCTGGGCGCACCGATTGCCATTATTGAAAAGCGCCGTCCGGAACCAGGGGTAGCCAAGGTTATGAACATTATCGGTACGGTAAAGGACAGAAGCTGCGTCCTCGTTGATGATATTGTCGACACAGCCGGTTCCCTCTGCGAAGGCGCTAAGGCACTGGATAAGGCGGGTGCTATGGGTGTTTACGCAGCCGTTTGCCATCCGGTTCTGACCGACCCGGCAACTGAACGTGTAAAGAACTCCTGCCTCAAGCAGCTTATTGTAACCAATTCCCTTCCGATTGAAGATTACAAGAAACAGACCAAGCTTAAGGTTCTCTCTGTAGCACCGCTGCTCGGTGAAGCTATTATGCGTATTTTCCATGATGCTTCTGTAAGCTCTCTGTTTGATAAATAATGAAACTTATTGCAGGATTAGGAAATCCAGGAAAAGAATATGAACATACCCGTCATAATATGGGTTTTGACGTGGTAGATGAACTGGCTTCGCGTTGGCATGTTCTGAACTGGAAAGAGGCATTTAAGGCGGAAATAGCAACAGTGGTTGTCCATGGGGAAAAGGTCTGCCTTATGAAGCCACTGACCTATATGAATCTCAGCGGGGAAGCTGTTGGCGCTGCCGCCCGTTTTTACAAGATTGACGCAGAAGATATCTGGGTTATCTGTGATGATTTGGATCTTCCGGCAGGGCGGACAAGAATCAGGAAAAAAGGTTCAGCCGGTGGCCATAATGGGTTAAAATCCATCATTGCTCATCTGGGAACACAGAATTTTACCAGATTCCGTATCGGAGTGGGGCATCCTCAGGATGGCCATACCGTGGTGGACCATGTGCTTGGTAAACCTTATGGTGAGGATATCGCCCGTATTGCGGAAGCAAAGAAACATACCGCTGATTCGGTGGAAGGAGCTCTGGAAATGGGCGTGGATAAGGCGATGAGTGCTTTTAATCCACATAAGGAAAGCCGAAAATAGAAAAATTCCCTGTATCAATTTCAAACTGAACAGCTAATATGATTTGAGGATGTGGAAAGACAATGTCTGTGTTTTCACATCCTCTTTTTGTCTAAACCGTTAGGATTCGGAGATTATTCAAAGAAAGACAGACAGGAGGTATTATGCACGGATTACTTATTGTTTTTGAAGGGATTGATGGCAGCGGCAAAGCCACGCAGTCTGCGGAACTGGTAAAAAGGCTTAACGATGCAGGACGACAGGTCATGCATGTATCTTTTCCTGATTACGACAGCCCTTCCTCAGCACTGGTTAAGATGTATCTTCATGGGGATTTTGGGGAAAATCCTTCCGATGTTAATCCCTATGCGTCATCTTTGTTTTATGCATTAGACAGGTTTGCTTCTTATCGGACGAAGTGGAAGGATTTCTATCAGCAGGGAGGAATTGTCATTGCCGATAGGTATACCACCAGCAATATGGTGCATCAGATGACCAAGTTTGATGATGAGCAGGAACGTGCACAGTTTCTTGAGTGGCTGGAAAAAACAGAATATACAGAACTTGAACTTCCGAAACCAGATTGTGTCATCCTGCTGGATGTTCCGCTTACCGTTTCTGAAAAACTGGTGAAAGAACGGGCAGTTCGAGGCGGATCCATGGATATTCATGAGCAGCATATAGACTATCTCAGGCGTTGTCATGCAGCGTATCAGATACTTTGTCAGAAATATGGATGGAGACGGGTGGAGTGTACCCATGAGGGAGCCATCAGAAGTATTCATGATATTGCCAATGATGTATTCTGTGAAATCCAGGAATTGCTTGCTACTAAAAGGAAAGAGTTTAGTCGGGAGAATATAGAATGAAAAAAATAATATTAACAATTTTGTTGGCAATGGTACTAACAGGATCCTGTAATGCAAGAACTGAGATTGAAGTTCCAGCGGAAGAAGGGTTTGACCCATATTTTGGGTTTATAGTTGCTGATATGACAATGGAAGATGGAGTAGTTTCTGATACGGCAGCATATTCTATGCGAGTATTTAAAGATTTTGGGTTAGTTCCTGTTGCATATTGTAATTCGGGTGGCAGTACACTAGGGGATTACTACACGTTTTATGTTAATCCTTATCATGATTGCCTTATTATTGGGCGCCAAGGTACAGCAGTGCATGGAAGTGTATTTGGAGTAGCCGACTTGCAACCATTTGATTTGACAGGACAATTCATTTACTATACGGATAAGTGCCCACATCAAGATTTATATAGAAAAATTATTAAGGCGGGAAAAGAAGAATTTTTTAAATATCAGGAGATGATGAAACGGTTCCAGTAATTATGATTTTTATGCTATAGAGTATTGTTCATACAAATATATCAGTTGGTAAAAAGTCTGGAATTTCCAAGATAGGATAAAATAGATAAGGCAAAAGCACAGTACCGTTTCGCGTACTGTGCTTTTGTGATTCTTCTGTTGGAAAATAACAAATTACATTAGTAAAAAAGTCCAGGTATAACATATAGATATATTTAAATACATTGTAATACGTATCTCCTTACTATATAATAGAGCGCAAATGTATACTCTGGCTGTACAATATTAATCTAAAAGGAGATGCAATCTATGTCAAAAAATGCAAATACAAGTGCCCTTATTATCGGGTTTGCCATGTTTGCGGTGTTTTTCGGCGCTGGCAATCTGGTGTTTCCGCCTCTGATTGGGCTTATGTCAGGAAGTTCCTTGGGGATTGCCATCCTTGGTCTGGCTATTTCTGCGATTTTGTTCCCTATAGCTACCATTATCGCGGTGGATAACATGGGAGGAACTATCCAGTCGATCTGCGCACCTGTTGCTTCATGGTTTACCAGGGGATACATGGTTATGTGGATTATATTTATCCTCACATGCGGGGTGCCGCGTCAGGCAGGTGTAGGGATTGAAAGCGGACTGCTCAGTGTATTCCCGTCACTTCAGGGGAATGATATGCTCAGGATTGCTCTTCTGGCAGGATATTTCCTTGTTGTATTGATGCTTACCTTGCGCCCTTCCAGGATTGTGGATATTGTAGGGAAATATCTGACACCATTTCTGCTTGTTTGCCTGGCTGTTATGATTGCTCTGGCAGTTCTTCAGCCTCTGGGAACCCCGGTGGCTCCGCAGGTGGATAATGTTTTCTCCTATTCCTTCCTACAGGGATATCAGACGGGAGATGTAGCCGTAGGCATTGCCATTGCTGGTATGTTTATTGCATCCATTAAGGCCAGAGGATATACAGACCCGGCATTACGACACAAAATGACATTGAAGGCGGCCATTGTTGCTTTTCTGGGGCTTCTCATCGTTTATGGTGGACTTCTCTATCTGGGAGCTACCGGTTCTGGTATGTTTGATGCGAAAATGGATCAGACCGCTCTTCTCAATAGCCTGGTTCATGCACTGACAGGGACAGCAGGAAATATGATTCTTGGTATTGGTATTTTTCTGGCATGCCTTACCACGACAATCGGCGTTGGCTCTACCATTGCCAATCTGACTGTGGATTTGTCCGGCGGAAAAATTCCTTTTAACTATATGATGGTGTTTGTATGCCTCTTTGGCATGGCAGAAGCATGTATTGGGGTTCAGGGAGTTATTCGTTACACCTTCTGGATTTTTATCGCCATTTATCCTGTGTCCATTGCACTCATGATTCTCGGGGTTTTCTGCAGGTATGTGCCTAATCACGGGGCGTGGAAAGGGACAGTTGCCATGGCAACGATTATTGGGCTGTTTGAAGGGCTTATGCAGCTTAATGAAAGCGGTATTACGGCTCTTCCGTTGGATTCTCTTATTCAGGTATATAATTGTATTCCGTTTGCATCCTCTGGTTTTGCATGGGTGATTCCTTCAGTGATTGGATTCATTATCGGAGCGGTTATCGTCAGAATGCAAGGGGGTAATCCTTATCCGATGCTTTCTGAAGATAAATGAGATAATTTAAGGAGTTTAAAATTATGGCATTGGTAATTGACAAGATAGTAGAAGATTCGCTGAATTGTAAGCAGGAAAGGCCGGCATCTCTGGAATCTCTGGTCTTTTCCATTGACGGATACCAGGTGTATGGGACGGCCTTGATACCAGGTGGAGAAAAGGAACAGGTGTATCCTTGTGTCATACTCTGTCATGGATTTCCAGGATTTGCCTCCACTTTTGATATAGCACAGAACCTGCGTCGCACCGGACTGGTAGTCATCAGTTTTTCCTATTGCGGAAACTGGGGAAGTCAGGGGAATTATACTTTTTCCGGGGCCATCGACGATGCTGTTCGTGTGGCTCAGTGGGCTCACGATGAAAAGAATGCAGTACGATATCACATAGACAGAAATAATATCTTTTTTGTCGGGCACAGCATGGGGGGATTTGTTTCTATCAACGCCACCCGCCGTCTTCCCTGGGTAAGAGGTACAGCAGTTATGTCCCCTTATGATTTGCCGTACTGGCCACAGCATGGATTGGCAGCACCGATGCGGGAACTGATTAATTCCAGTCTGTATGTGCTTCATGTGGAATCACCGGAAGCACTCTATGAGGATGTGGAACACTGCTGCCGGCAAAAATATGGTATCTGGCAGGCGTTTGAAGATATAAAAGACCGCAACCTCTATTTTATCGGAGCCTCTGAAGATGATGTGGCTCCGGCAAAAACTATGATAGAGCCTTTGTGGACTCAGCTTGAGAACCATGAGACGGCAGCGATTCAGAACTATGATACATTACCTACCGAACATGCGTATGACAATGTGCGGCTTACCACAAGCCGCATGATTGCGCAATGGATAGACAAGGTTCTTGAACACAAATGAGCTGGTATGGATTTGATGAACTCCTCTGGCAGGAATAGGTCCTCCTGTCAGGGGGCTTTTTCATTGCAGGTAAGAAGAAAAATATTTTCCGGAAAATTCACAATAGCATATGAATATGGCGCTGGCATGGCAGGCAGCAAAAGGAAGATTTCGTGGTAAAATCAAAATGAAGCATAAAAGTATTTTCTATAAAATCATAAGAGAGGGGATATCACGCTATGATTATCAATACTGGGCAAAGAACAGATATCCCGGCATTTTATCCTGAATGGTTTGCCAATCGTCTTCGGGCAGGTTATGTATGTGTACGTAATCCATATAATCCTCAGCAGGTGAGTCGTTACCGTCTGGATCCCGGGGTAGTGGATGTTATCGGATTCTGTACTAAGAATCCCAAACCTTTCTTCCCATATCTGTCTCTTCTGGAACCTTATGGTCAGTACTGGTTTGTCACCATTACTCCGTATGGAAAGGATATAGAACCTTATGTTCCGCCTGCAGAGCAGGTTATGGAATCTTTTAAATTTCTGTCTTTACGAACAGGGATACATTCTATTGGCTGGAGATATGATCCGATTCTTTTAACGCAGGAATACACAAAAGAGTGGCATATCCACACTTTTGACATCATGGCCGGGGTACTGGAGGGATATACTGAAACTGTGGTTATATCCTTTGTGGATCTGTATCAGAAGGTTCGCAGAAATTTTCCTCAGCTGAAAGAAGTTTCCTGGGAAGACCGTGTGGACATGGGGAAAGCTATGGCAGAAATTGCCAGAAGACATGGAATGGAGATAAAAACATGTGCTGAAGGCAGACTTCTGGAACCATATGGTGTAAACTGCAATGGGTGCATGACTGTGGATGTATATGAGAAAGCCATTGGACAGCCACTGGAGGTTCCTGTTAGAAAACAAAGTCGCGCCTGGTGTTCATGCTATCTTTCCTGTGACATTGGTGCTTATGATACTTGTGGACATCTCTGCAGATACTGTTATGCCAATAATGATGTCCGGATGGTGCAAAGACATCGAATGGACCATGATAAACATTCTCCTTTTCTTATCGGGGGATACAGGGACGGAGACATCATCCATCAGGTGCCACAGCAATCGTGGATTCGGAGAGAGCAAAATTTATTTGAAATCTGAGTTTTAAATGAGTTTTCAGTCTGGTAATTTGAATAATTTTGCTCTATAATGAGGGAGAAATAAAAATGGTTAATTTCTCTTCAGGGCAAGGTGAAAATCCTTACCGGTGGTGATAGCCCACGAGCGCAAGCAGATTTGGTGCAATTCCAAAGCCGACAGTAATAAAACAGTATTGGTTTTTGAGTCTGGATGAAAGACAGAGAAGACATGTAAGATAGAGCCACGCCCTGAAAAGAAACAGGGGGTGGCTTTTTTGAGTGAAGAATTAGACAGGAAATATATGGCCCGTGCGTTACAGCTCGCCCTTCGTGGAGCTGGCCATACGAGACCCAATCCCATGGTAGGGGCTGTTCTGGTCAAGGATGGTCGTATTATCGGGGAAGGCTGGCACAAACAGTATGGTGGTCCTCACGCGGAAGTCAATGCATTTGCCAGCGCCACGGAAGATCCGGAAGGGGCAACATTGTATGTAAGTCTTGAACCCTGTTCGCATTACGGGAAGACACCTCCCTGTGCGGATCTGATTATCCGGAAGAAGGTGGCCCGTGTAGTGGCGGCGCTGGAGGATCCAAATCCTCTGGTGTCCGGACGCGGTTTCCGCAAACTGCGCGCCAATGGCATCCGGGTAACTGTCGGAGTACTGGCGGAAGAAGCCCGGCATATTAACGATGTTTTTCTTACTTATGTTACCAGGAAGCGCCCCTTTGTATTGTATAAGGCCGCTATGAGTCTGGATGGGAAGATTGCCTGCCATACCGGGGAATCCCAGTGGATCAGTTCCGAAAAATCCAGAGAGGAAGTGCAGCGGCTTCGTGGAATCTTATCGGGTATTATGGTGGGAGCCGGAACGGTGATTGCCGATAATCCGCGCCTTACCTGCCGTATGGAGGAATATGAGAATCCGGCCCGCATCATTGTGGATGGGAAGCTTCGCGTACCCTTGGAATCCAGAATCTTTCATGAACCGGGAAGGAATATTATCCTTACCACTTCAGAGGCCTCTCCGGAAAAGAAGAAAGTTCTGGAAAATCTGGGAGTGGAATTGATAGAAGCGGACAGTGAAGAGCCTGGAAAGGTGGATCTGAAGTCAGCCATGCTGGCCCTGGGAATCAAGGGGATTGACGGCATATTGCTGGAAGGCGGACCGAATCTGGCCGCTTCGGCCCTGGAAGCGGGGATTATCGATGCCGTACGATTCTATATTGCACAGAAAATCATTGGAGGCAGGGAAGCCCCTTCTCCTTTTGCAGGAACCGGAGCCGCCCATATGAATGAGGTGATGCCGTTAACTGACGCGGTGTATGGGACCAGCGGGGATGATCTGTGGATACAGGCCTATATACAGCGGGAAAAGAAAGAACCGGAGGCTGGAGAACAGAAGGTAGAGGAAGCTCAGACGGAGTCCCATGAGGAAACGAACGGGGGAAACAGCTGATGTTTACTGGAATTGTGGAAGAAATTGGAGTGCTCATCGGCCGAAAGGACAGAAGTAATAGCTGTACGCTCACTATTGGCTGTAAGAAAGTACTGGAAAATACAAAGATTGGGGACAGTATTGCAGTAAATGGAACTTGTCTTACTGTGACATCCATGACAGATCATTCCTTTGATGCGGATGTTACACCCGAAACCATGCGCAGAACTTCCTTTTCCATTGTCCGTGCCGGCTCTCCGGTCAATCTGGAAAGGGCACTTCGTGTAGGTGACCGGCTGGGAGGCCATATCGTTTCCGGGCATGTGGACTGCGTCGGAAAGATTATCTCTATGGAAAAAGAAGGCAATGCGGTAAACATCACATTTTCCGTACCTGACAGATACATGCGCTATATCCTGGAGAAGGGGTCGGTGGCTGTGGACGGAGTAAGTTTGACCGTAGCCAGACGGATGGAAAAATCCTTTTCCGTAGCCCTGATTCCGCATACCGGAGATATGACCATTCTCCTGAAGAAACATAGCGGGAATCCGGTAAATATAGAATGTGACTGTATTGGAAAATATGTTGAGCAGTTAATGGGCAGGAATGACCGGGAAAGCGGTTTGACCATGGCGAAATTAAGTGCCATAGGGATTACAGGAGGATATTATGGAAAATAAATATAATTCCATTGAAGAAATTATTGAAGAACTGAAAAAAGGCCGATGCGTCATTATGCAGGACGCAGAATCCCGTGAAAATGAAGGGGACTATATCTGCGCTGCGGAATTTGCCACACCGGAAAATCTGAATCGCATGGCGTCTGAGGCTAAGGGAGTTATCTGCATGCCTATGTCCGGAGAAGAAGCGGACCGTCTGTGCCTGGCACCTATGATCCGGCACAATACGGATAATCACCAGACCGCCTTTCTGGAATCCATTGATTTCGAAGATACAACTACCGGTGTTTCTGCTTTTGAACGTTCCATGACGGCAATGGCGGCAGTCCGTACGGATATTCGCCCGGATCAGTTCAGAAAACCAGGACATATGTTCCCTCTCCGGGCAAAGAAATGGGGAGTCCTTGAACGTCCTGGCCATACGGAAGCCACCGTGGATCTGTGCCGTCTGGCTGGCCTTCATCCTATGGGACTCTGCTGTGAAATCATGAATGAAGATGGCTCCATGGCACGAAAGGATGATCTGTTCCGTCTGGCTAAGGAAAAGGGAATGAAGATTGGCAACATTCAGGATCTCATTACCTACAGGAAAAAACATGAAAAATTAATGGAAAGAGTAGCGGAAGCCCGCCTTCCTACCCGATATGGCGTATTTAAGATTATCGGATATATCAATAAGCTGAATGGGGAACATCATGTAGCCCTGGTTATGGGGGATGTTTCCGATGGAAAACCGGTTCTCTGCCGGATTCACTCGGAATGTCTTACCGGGGATTGCTTTGGCTCCATTAAATGCGACTGCGGTCCTCAGCTGGATGCGGCTTTACGGAGAATTGCCCAGGAAGGTCGTGGAATACTCCTTTATCTGCGTCAGGAAGGCCGGGGTATCGGGTTAATCAACAAGATTAAGGCCTATGCACTGCAGGATCAGGGATATGATACCGTGGAAGCTAATTTAAAACTGGGATTTGCTCCTGACCTGCGTGATTATATGGTAGGGGCTCAGATGCTCTGGGATCTGGGAGTACAGGATATCCGCATCATGACCAACAATCCGCAGAAGATACATGATGTGTCTGATTATCATATTCACATTGTGGAACGGGTTCCCATTGAAATCGAACCTAATGTGGAAGATGAACATTATCTGGAAGTTAAGCAGGAAAAGATGGGGCACCTTCTTCATCTGCATAAAAAATAATCAGCCAGCATTGGCAATTCACTGAACAGTAATAAAAAAGGAGAATGAATATGAATATTATTTCCGGTCTTTATAATGAAAAAGATATCTGTGTAGGTATTGTGGCTTCCCGTTTTAATGAGATTATCGTATCAAAACTGATTGACGGAGCCGCGGATGGACTTTCTCGCCATGGCGTAGATCTCGACACCGTAGATCTGGCATGGGTTCCCGGCGCTTTTGAAATTCCGCTGGCTGCGCAGAAGATGGCGGAAAGCGGAAGATATGATGCGGTCATCTGTCTGGGAGCGGTTATCCGGGGTGAAACCGATCATTACGAACATGTAGCCTCCGAAGTGACCAAGGGGGTAGCTCAGGTTTCCCTTAAGGCGGATATTCCGGTACTTTACGGCATCCTTACCACAGATACAGTGGAACAGGCACTTAACCGCGCAGGGCTTAAGGCAGGTAATAAGGGATTTGAATGCGCAATGGACGCACTGGAACTGGCATCCCTGTATAAAAAGCTTTCCCGTTAATCAGGAAGCCGGATAAACGATCCGGCATGGGTATAAACATGAACGGGGAGAAACCGTATACTGTAAAAGACAGGCATACAGCGGCCATAAAAAGGCGGTGGACCGAAGGTTCACTGCTTTTTCATATGGCAGAAAATAAGAACGAGATATATCCCGGATGATTCGCATGGTACTGTGAATTCTGATATAATAACTAGGTATTTTTAATTAAAGTGGTTAATCCCGTAAATAGTGAGGTTGTATGAGTACACATGAACGAATAGGATATATTGATATTGCCAAAGCTATTGGTATTATTTCAGTCATTATCGGACATATGTGGTGGTACCAGCCTGAAATGAACCTGATGTACAGTTTCCATATGCCATTATTTTTCCTGATTGGCGGATTTTTCATTAAGAGACGAAAACCTTTTAAGGAAATTGTTCATCAGAAGGCCGTACGACTTCTGAGCCCTTATATATTCACCTGCGCAGCCATCATGCTGGTGACGGTGCTGATGGATTTATTTTTCGCGAAAGGCGGAAATATTGCCAGCGATGTATGGGGATGGTTCCTGGCTTCTCTGTATGGAAGCGGATCCCTTACCAGTCCGGTATTCAATATTCATCCTATCGGACCTATCTGGTTCCTTCTGGCTATGTTTCAGGCACTGGTCATTTATAATTTCGTGTTCGGTACCCGCTGGGCATGGCCTGTATGTATTGCCCTGTTTGCCATTGGTTATGCGGGTGCACAGTGGGCATGGATTCCCCTCAGCATCTGGGGCGCGTTTACCGCCATTCTGTTTATCCATATCGGCCATGAGACGAAAAACATCATCCTGTCCCATATGAAGCTTCCTTACGCGATTGTGGCGCTGGGAATCTGGGCCGTCTGCTTCATGTACACCGGACTTAATTTTGAAATCGATGTACCGATGTCCATGGCACGCTGCTATTACAGCAATGTTCCGCTGAATATCCTGGGTGGGTTTGCAGGTACGTTCGTAATCCTTTATGTTTCTAAATGGATTGAGAAATGCGGAAAGATCGGAAGCTGGTTCGAGACTTATGGCAGAAATTCTCTGGTAGTGCTCTGCTTCCATACGCTGGAACTGGAAGCCATTCCCTGGGAAGATCTGCTGCCTCTGGTGGGACTGACTCCTATGACCATTGATGAAACCATCTGCAAGCTGGTCTGGTCAATCTTCTGGGTGGTTGTGGCCATCAATTATAAGCCGCTGCACCGGATTTTCGGAGTGGTCGACTGGTAACAGGTATAAACATGTCTTTTCTGTAAATATACTGACAGGAAAGACATGTTTTATTTAATTGCAGTTAACTTTCAGGCAGATAAATCCATTCAGGCAAAGCCGGGACACCTGTTGTATAATAAGATGTATTACGTATAACTGGGCTCAGGTAAAACTGTATGTGCCGGAAACACTATCTTACGTTTCCCGGTGTGATGTACAGATGGTTATGGGAGGCCGGATGACAGATAGATAAAGGAGTTGGAGTTATGACAGGAAAAGAAGAGAAGTTTTTTGGGGTTCTCAGGGAATATACCGGGTACTGTGAGAAGGCAGGAGCCCTGCTCGACTCCGTAGTGTCGGGAGAAACGGATCCGGAAGAAGGATATGAATCACTTCGCCTGTTAAAACGGCAGAGCCGGGATGTACAGGGGCGTCTGATTGAGCGGCTGTATAAGGCTTATCGTGAACCGGCCTATGCCAATGAAGCCCGGAGTATGGTTGTCCGTATGGATGGGATTATTAATGGAGCCAAGGATATTGTAAATACGCTCATTGTATATCATAAGGAGGAAACCTGCCCTGAAGGCATTCACGTAATGACCAAGCTTATCCGATGCGCTGTATCGGAAATGGTGAAGATTATAGGATATACGGATGATGTGGAAGCCAATCTGATGAAGATGGATGCCAGATGTCAGCGTATTTATAATATGGAAGAACGTGGGGATAATACGTACAGAACAACCCTTCAGAATCTGTTCTACGGAGAGCATGATCCCATGTATGCTATACGCTGGAGGGAAATTCTGGACGACCTGGAAAAGGTTCTGGATTCCTGTGCCGGCATGATTCCAAGGTTTCAGCGGATTATGGTGAAAGACTGAGTAAATTTCGTGTTATGGAGTTTTCGCATGCGTATTCCAAAAGTTTTAGCAATTCATGATATCAGTTGTGCCGGCAGGGCTTCCCTCACCGTCATTCTGCCAGTGCTTGCTGCCTGTGGTATTGAGGCCATACCGCTGCCAACGGCGGTATTAAGCAATCATCTGGCCTTTTCTCATGTATCCTCTCTGGATTTCACGCCATATATGCAGTCCTTTATGGATGCGTGGGACAGGAACGGCATTTCATTTGACGGAATTTACAGTGGATATCTGGCCAGTCCGGAACAGGTATATGTGGTAAAAGAAGCGATTAAGCGCTACGGGGTCCGGATTCCGGTAATGATTGATCCGGCTATGGCTGATCATGGACGGTTCTATTCCGGCCAGAATACGGAAATGGTAGAACATATGAGGCATCTCATCCGCCGGGCCCATGTGATAAAGCCGAACTACACAGAAGCCTGTTTCCTGGCAGGGGTTTCCTGTGATAAGAATGTGATTCCGGATGAAGGGCGGATAGATTATCTGCTGGATTATCTGGGACAAAGCACAGAACGGGTGATTATCACCTCCATTCCCCGGGGACATGATACTTACTGTAATATATCCCTGGATAAGCGGACAGGGGAAAAGGAAATCGTTTCTTTCCCTTATATTCCGTTTACAACCTATGGGACCGGAGATATTTTCAGTTCCATTGTGATGGCGGGAACTCTGAAGAATATACCTCTGGCACAGACGATGCGGATTGCTACCGCATTTCTGCAGAAAGCTATTGAGGCTACGGCAAAGGCAGGAAGCAGTCCGCTGGAAGGAATACTTTTTGAAAATATGCTTCCGGAACTGACAGAAACTATGGAAAGGACGGTTGCAGGCAATGAATAAGGAAAAAAGAAGATATACATTTAAAGATGGAAAAGAACTCATCCTTGGGGATAAGATGGTGGTCATGGGGATTCTGAATGTAACACCGGATTCCTTTTCCGATGGCGGGCACTGGGATACCGCCGGTACTGCGGCAGACCATACAAAGAGAATGTGCCGTGATGGGGCTGGAATTATCGATATGGGGGCGGAATCCACCCGCCCTGGTTCTACTCCTCTTACCGCGGATCAGGAATGGGAACGGCTTCAGACTTTTTTGCCGGTTGTGCTGAAGGAAAGTACGGTTCCTGTTTCTGTGGATACCTATCATTATGAAAATGCCGACCGGGTTATGACTGCCGGAGCCCATGTGATGAATGATATCTGGGGACTTCAGGGCGATGATGGCAGTATGGCCCGGGTAGCGGCAGAACACGCTTGTCCTGTCATTGTGATGCACAATGACAAAAACCCGCATTATCACCAGGTGATCGAGGACATGAAACGATTCTTTGATACATCCATAACCATTGCGGATAAGGCGGGAATACGAAGAGAAAACATCATACTGGATCCGGGCATAGGATTTGCCAAAACCAGAGAAGAAGACCTGGAAGTTATCCGGCATCTCGATGAACTGACAGAGGCCTTCCCATTTCCGTTCCTCCTGGCAGCGAGCCGGAAACGTATCGTAGGCACTCTGCTCAGTCTTGACCGGGCAGCGGACCGTGATGAAGGTACAGGGGCCTTATCCATCTGGGGGCTGGAAAAAGGATGCGCCATGGTGCGTGTTCATAATGTGCCAATGAATGTCCGGCTGGTACGCATGTGGGAAGCATTAAAGGGAAATGACTGAATATGGATAAGATTACCTTAAAGGGAATGGAATTCTATGCCAGACATGGAGCCATGAAGGAAGAACAGATACTGGGGCAGAAGTTTACTGTGGATATCACCATGTATCTCTCCCTGGATAAGGCCGGAGCGGATGATGACTTGGAAAAGACGGTTAATTACGCAAAGGTCTATTCTTTCTGTCGGAAGATTGTGGAAGGGGTGCCGGTCCGGCTGATTGAACGCCTGGCATGGATGATTAATGAAAAAATAATGAAGGAATATCCGGAAATTCTGTCCATCCGCACTACGGTACATAAGCCGGGGGCGCCGGTGGGAGGCATATTTCAGGATGTATCCGTAACATTGGAGAAAACAAGATAATGAGCAGATTTTATATTTCCATGGGTTCCAATATGGGAAATTCACTGGAAATTTTCAGAAAGGCATTCATCCGCATTTCAGAAATTCCGGGTCTTTCTCTCGTAAAGGCATCGTCTATTTACAATACAAAACCCTGGGGGAAAACCGATCAGCCGGATTTCCTGAACGCAGTGCTTCTGATAACCTTTGATGGAGAAGGAGAGGCGCTTATGCGCGAACTTCTGGCTGTGGAACAGGAATTTGGCAGGAAGAGGATTATTCACTGGGGCCCCCGTACACTGGATCTGGATATTCTGTATGGAGAGAATACAACCTGCCATAGTGAACTGCTTACTTTGCCGCATCCCTGGTTCTGGGATCGGCTTTTTGTGCTGGTTCCGATGGCGGAAATCACACCGGATTTTGTGTATAAAGGGCAGCGGATTCAGAACCGTATTCATGAACTGGGGGATTCCAGCGCCGTAAGAAAGGAGGAGTTTACATGGAAGAACAGGCCATCAGAAATATAGCGGATGTTCAATCCGGGACGGAAAAACCGGCAGAACAAACACAGAAACCGGAAGATAAACTCCTTCCGGAGCATGTGATGGGACCTTTCCTTATCCGGGAAATCAGCAGAGACAATCCGCAGATGGAAGGAGGCTTTTACCGCGATAAGAAGACAGTACAGCTGATAGGGGCCTCAGGAACACAGAAAGCCATGGCGGCTGCTATGGCCTGCGGAGAGCTGAATGGACCGGCAGTCATTGTGGCACCTTCGGCCAGAGATCTGCGATACTGGGAAATGGACCTTCACTTCTTTATGCCTGAGAGAAAGTGCATTGTGTTCCCAGTCATAGAAAAAGCGGATGCCTCAGTAAACTTTTCATCTACCGAGCGATTAAGAGACCGGATGCGTGCACTTTCTGCCGTCAGCACCGGAGAACCGGTGGTCATCCTGGCAACTTCAGTGGAAGCGGCACAGAAGCTTCCGGAGCAGAAGACTCTCCTTTCTCAGTGCATACCCCTGACAAAAGAAGACTGTATAGAACGGGAAGACTTCCTGGCTCGGCTTACCGGCATGGGCTATGAACGGGTGGATCAGGTCGAAAGATGTGGACATTTCTCCGTTCGCGGGGATATTATCGATATTTTCCCGATAAATAAGGAACATCCGCTGCGCATAGAATTCTTTGATGATGAAATAGATGGGATGCGCTGGTTTAATGAAGATACGCAGAGATCCATCCGTATGGCTGATAAGGCCATCATCTTCCCGATAAGCTATGAAGGGAAAGAGACAGCCATCCTCTCCGATTATCTGAAAGATGGACTGCTGATTCTGGATGAACCGCATCGGGGAGAAGAACAGCTGAAAAGCTATTTCCGTGAAGAAAAGGAGAATGCGTTACGGGCCGTTTCCTGGAAAGAATTGGTTGCATCGGGAAATAAAAACCGCGAACTCATATTCTCTCTGATTAACCGGAGCCTTCCGGGGATATCCTGCCATCAGAGTGAGACATGGCCCGGACAGACGATGACTAACTATCAGCGTCAGATTCCCCTGTTTATCACGGAATTGCAGAACCTGCTCAGCCATGGATGGAAAGCCGCGGTAGTGATTCCTGACCGTACGGAATACATGGAAATTGAAGGGGCCCTGTCAGAAGCAGGGATTCCTGTATCGATGGAACTGGAAGCGGGAAAGGTCACACTGGCCAGAGACGCTATCTCCGGTGGTTTTGAACTGCCGAATCAGAAGATTGCCCTTATCGCCGCCGGAGATATTCTGGGACGGCAGAAAATCAGAAGATTCAGCCGTGCCGGAAATAAAGGAAGACAGATCCGTTATTTCTCTGATCTGAATGTGGGAGATTATGTAGTACAGGATACTCATGGTATCGGTCGTTACATCGGTCTTCGTACGATTGAACTGGAAGGGGTTCACAGGGATTATGTGACCATACAGTACTCCGGAGGAGATAAGTTATATCTCCCTATGAATCAGATTTCCACACTGGAGAAATATATAGGTCCGGAAGGGACCACTCCGGTTCTGAGTAAGATGGGCGGGGCCCAGTGGGACAGGGTTAAATCCAAAGCCGGTAAATCCATCCGTGAACTGGCGGAGAGACTGCTTAAGGTTTATGCGGAAAGAGAGATTACTCCAGGAATTGCCTTTGATAAGGACAATGTTATGCAAAGGGAATTTGAAGATAGCTTCCCTTATATAGAGACGCCTGATCAGCTGTCAGCTATACAGAAGATAAAGGAGGCTATGGAAAAACCGCAGCCGATGGATATGCTCCTTTGCGGCGATGTGGGATTTGGCAAGACGGAAGTGGCCATGCGCGCCGTGTTTAAATGTGTAGTGAGCGGATACCAGGCTATGGTTCTGGTTCCGACCACCGTTCTGTCGCAGCAGCATTACAAGAACTTTGTTAAGCGGATGGAACCGTTTGGCATACGGGTGGCAGTCCTCAACCGGTTTGTCTCTCCTAAAGAGAAGAAACTGATTCTGCAGAAACTGGCAGCGGGAGAGATAGATGTCATTATTGGAACACATGCCATTCTGAACAAGAAGATTCACTGCCATAAGCTGGGACTTCTCGTTGTGGATGAAGAACAGCGCTTCGGCGTTGTACAGAAGGAAAAGTGGAAATCCTGGTCTGCTGGAATCGATGTGCTGGCCCTTTCGGCTACCCCGATTCCAAGAACACTCCACATGTCCCTTACCGGGGTGCGGGATATGTCCACACTTACGCAGGCACCGGCCAACCGCCATGCCATCCAGACCTATGTCACCGAATATGATGATAATCTGGTACGGGATGCCATTATCCGCGAAAAGGAACGCCATGGGCAGACATACTTCATTTACAACCGCATTGATACCATTGAAGCCATGCAGCATCACCTCCGGCAGATTCTGCCGGAAGATGTCTCCATCGTTATAGCCCATGGCCGTATGGATGGACGGCAGCTGGAAGATATTATGGTGGATTTCTATGCCGGTAAATTTGATGTCCTTCTCTGTACGACGCTGATTGAAAATGGCATTGATCAGCCGAACGCCAATACCATGCTGGTATATGACGCCGACCGGCTGGGACTGTCTCAGATTTATCAGATGAGGGGACGTGTCGGACGAAGTGAAAAGATTGCCAGAGCATACTTTTTCTACCGGAAAGGGAAAATCCTCAGCGAGGTGGCGGAAAAACGTCTGGATGCTATACGGGAATTTACTGAACTGGGCAGCGGATTCAAGATTGCCATGCGAGACCTGGAAATCCGGGGCGCAGGTAACCTTCTCGGATCCGCACAGCATGGCAACATAGCCAATATTGGTTTCAGCACGTATTGCACCATGCTGGAAGATGCCATTAACACGCTTAAGGCAGAGCGGGAAAACAAGCCAAAGCCGAAGAAGCTTCCGGCGACGATTGTTGATTTCCGACAGGATGCCTATCTGGATCCGAAGTATATTCCCAAAGAAGAGGCAAAGATGGAAATCTATCGCCGTCTTTCTCTGGCCTCTACGGAAGAAGAAGTTTCAGATTTGCTTGATGAGGTTATCGACCGTTTCGGTAATCCGACTGCTCCGGTTATCAAACTGTTCAACTCAGCTAAGGTCAGGACAAAAGCCAGACATCTGGGAATCGGAAGTATACTGGATGAAGGTGGTCATTACCTCATTACCTGGGCTGATACGGATTTCATAAAAGGATGGAATCCCGCCAGACTTCCGGTACAGTATCTGGAAGCCATCCATATTCTCCCTGGGGCACCGTCGCGTATACAGATAGATAAGAGCAAGATCAGGAAAAATGTCCTCGTTTGGTTCAGTGAGCTGTTTACAGCGATTGAACAGGATATGGGGAAAAACATTAAGAATTCTTAAACAACGGACTGACGGGCCTGTGAAGTATCCCACAAGATATGCAAATTGTGTTATACTATTTCGTGTTGACCCACAATGGGGGAATGTTACCGATGAACTCTTTTTCCGGATGCTGAAAAGGATTACATCGGATTTTCATTAGATTCAAGAATAACTGCCGGTTCCGTGTGACAGATGGTTATGCCGGAACACAGGGCAGTATAGGATGGATTGGAAAAATGAAGAAAAACTCGTTTATACAAGGTGCGGTGATTCTTGCGGTATCAGGAATCATTGTAAAGCTTATCGGTGCAGTCAGCCGTATTTACCTGTCCCGCCTTCTGGGCGGTGAAGGGATAGGTCTCTATCAGATGGCTTACCCGATTTATCTGCTCTGTCTTTCTATTTCGACGGCAGGTTTACCGGTTGCCATCTCCATCATGGTTTCAGAACGCAATGCAATCCATGATTTTCTGGGAGGGCAGAGAATTCTGAAGATTGCCCTGTCCGTTCTGACCCTGACAGGATTGCTTTTCAGTGTGGGACTCTTTTTCGGATCCAGTGTGCTGATTGATCATCACATTGTCCGTGATCCCAGAGCCTACTGGTCTCTTATCGCACTGGCGCCGGCAGTATTCTGCGCTACCATTTCTGCGACCATGCGCGGATACTTCCAGGGACTTCAGAACATGACACCTACTGCGGTATCTGAAGTCATTGAACAGTTTATCCGCGTAGTGACGATGATTGGCCTGGCCATCATCCTGTTACCGAAAGGGCTTGAATTTGGCGCGGCTGGTGCCACATTTGGCGCTGCGCCGGGGGCAGCTGCGGCTATTCTTACTCTGGGCTGGTTCTACTGGCATGACAGAAAACACAGAAAGATGTGGTATATGAGTCAGGACAAGTCCATTGTTCCTGACAGCACATGGAATATCATGAAACGCCTGTTTATCCTTGCGATTCCTGTATCCTGCGCTAATATCATGATTCCAATCGTTTCCAATATCGATTTGTTCATCGTACCGAAGAGACTGGAAGTGGCCGGTTTCAATGTAGAACAGGCAACAACTCTTTTCGGATACCTTACCGGTATGGCTACGGCACTGATTAACATGCCGACCATTGTTACGTCTTCCATGTCATCCAGTCTGGTGCCGGGAATTTCTGAAGCCAGCATCAAGAAAGACTTTGATACCATCAGAAGACGCGCCAGAACTGCACTTCGTCTGGCTTCTGTCTTTACACTGCCAGCGGCTATCGGACTTGGGGTCATCGCTACTCCGATTTCCACTATGCTCTATGCTACGCCGAACGCCGGACCGTGTATTGCCGTTATGAGTATTGGTATTTTTTTCCTCGGTATTCAGCAGGTTACCACAGGTATTCTGCAGGGGCTGGGAAAGACGGCTGTACCATTTATCAATCTGATAGTCAGTGGATGTGTCAAGGTTGCCTTTTCATGGAATCTTACCGCTATGCCGCAATTTGGTGTGCTGGGGGCAGCGTTTGCAACCGATACGGACTTTGCTGTAGCGGCTGCATTAAACCTTCTGTTCCTGTACCGGTACATGCGGTTTAACATGGATTATGGTCACCTGCTGAAGGTAGCTATTGCCTCCGCGGTTATGGGGGTGGCGGTATATTTCAGCTTTGGGGCCATTATCGGGGCTATTCACAGTAATACGCTGTCGGCACTTCTTGCTATCTGTATAGGTGTTGTGGTTTATGCTCTGGGTATTCTGCTGACTAAGGCCATCAAGCCGGAAGATGTAAGAACTATGCCGAAAATCGGACCAAAACTGGCAGCCATTATTGAAAAGATTAGTTTCTGATTAAAAGAGCAATAATTTGTATTCATTGCAGATTATTGCTTTTTTTATACCTGCTCACTATTTGTATGTGTTCCGGGAGGAGGACGGGATATGACAGAAGCGGATATTCAGGTTTTAATACAGAATCATCTCATATCATTTAACAGAACCGTTATCTTTGCCGAGGGAAAGGCATCACTGGTCGAACCATTTCGCGAAGATACGGATCTGGTTGTATCGGGACTGGATTCAGGGACATGGTCCTTATGGAAAGAGAGATTGCAGAAAACATATGAAAATGACAGTGTGATACAGATCATGGATTCTCAGAGACGTATGATGCCTGTCCGCCTGGAAGCAGTGGGTAAGGAGATATCTGTGCCTCGTCTGCTCGTTATCCGTCCGGATCAGATGAAAAACAAACCGTCCGGAAGATATTCCCTTGAACCACTGGAAGAGGTTATGAATACACTGCTGGGAGAAGGAGGATGTCCCTGGGACAAAGCACAGACCCATAAATCACTTCGTACGTATTTCATTCAGGAAGTGTATGAAGTGATTGACGCGATTGATGAAGGAAATCCGGAACATCTGCAAGAAGAGCTTGGAGACTGTCTGTATCAGATTATTTTTCATTCAGCCCTGGCTGAAAGGGAAGGGCTGTTTACCTTGCAGGATGTTGTGCAGGGAGTAGTGCGGAAAATGAAGAGCCGTCACCCTGGAATATTCAGGGATAACGTGGGACAGGTATCTGATGGGGCTGCAAAAGATAAACTTTCCTGGGAAGATAGAAAAAATGAGGCAAAAAACAGAAAACATCTGCTGGATGGTGTACCAAAATGCTTGCCAAGCCTGCTTTTAGCGTGTATAATTCAGAAGAAAGTGAGTTCTACCGAAGTTCGAACCACCCGGAATGTCCATGAAATATCTGTGGATATTCAGCGGTCCCTTACATCCTGCTTTAAAAAAGTGGGGGACAAGTGCAAGGACGGAACGGACAATGAATTAGGCAGACTGCTTTTTGTTTTTGCCGCCGCAGTCCTGGACGCTGGTAAGGATCCCGAATTGCTCCTGCACGAGTATTGCATGGAGTATATACGTATGTTTACTGCATGGGAAACAGAAATCCAAGCGAAATATAGCGGAGCAAAGCTAAGTGGCAGTCAGATTCGAAACTTGTGGGCAGTTCATTGCCGCAAGAAAAATGCCACAGAGTCGGAAGAAACACCAAACGGGTGTGAACCCCGTTTTATTTAAAGGAGGAATTTTTTACTATGAATAAGACAGAATTGATTGCAGCAGTTGCTGAAGAAGCTAAAATGACCAAAAAGGACGCTGAAAAGGCAGTAAAGGCAGTCCTCGACGTTATCAGCGAATCTCTCGAACAGGGAGACAAGGTTGCTCTCATTGGATTTGGCACATTTGAAGTTCGTCAGCGCGCAGCAAGAACAGGTCACAATCCGTCTAACCAGGAAACAATTCAGATTCCTGCTTCCAAGGCTCCAGCATTCCGTCCAAGCAAGCAGCTGAAGGAAAGAGTTAACCACTAATTCTTTACAGGATATTCCGGAAATCCGTTTATGGCACATTTCTGGCCATGGCAGAAGATTTCCTCAAAACAGCTATCAAAAAGCTTCAACGCGGTCATTCCGTAATCCGGTGACTGTGTTGAAGCTTTTTTCAGGAGTAAATTCCTTCAGGCTGAAAGATTTTCATGATAATAATGCCACCTGTATAAAATTTATTAGTAAACAAAATAAGGTGGACATGGACAAAACATACCTTATCTTGTATCATTATAAAAGATGAAAAGTGGTGTGTATATTGATTAAACAGGAAAAGATTAAGGATTTCCTTAAACAGAACAACGTAGATGCTGTTCTGGTGTGTAAAGACGAAAATTACCGTTACATCAGCGGATTTACCGGCTCTGACAGCTATCTTCTCCTTACAGGGGATGTTTCCTATCTGATTACAGACAGCCGGTATACTGAGCAGGCTGAGGCTGAAGCTCAGGGCATGCAGGTTGTTAATCATAAAGGCAAGCTGGCGGATGTGGTGAAGAAACTGGCCGATGCGCATCAGGTCAGACGCCTTGGTGTAGAGAAGGGAATGACCTACGGCCTGTATCTCAGGCTCGATGATGCTATGCCGGATAAGGAATTTCTGGTTGTTACGCCAGACGTTCTGCGCCAGATAAAGACGGAAGAGGAACTTCGGAATATAGCCGAAGCTTGCCGTATATCCGACGAAGGATTTCGGAAGACACTTCCTTATATTAAAGCGGGAAAGACAGAAAACGAGTTAAGAAGGATTCTGGAATGCGCAATGCTGGAAGCCGGATCGGAAGGAAGGTCTTTTGAGACCATAGTGGCTTCCGGAGTCAGATCATCCATGCCCCATGGTATCGCGACAGATAAAGTGGTGCAGGAGGGAGAACTGATTACCTTTGATTTTGGTGCCATATACAGGGGCTACCATTCGGATATTACCCGAACCGTAGCTGTGGGTACCATTTCAGACCGGCTGCGTTATATCTATGACAGCGTGCTTGAGTGCAATCTGACCGTTGAACGCATGCTTCGTGCAGGCTTAAAGGCCTGTGATGTGGATGCTAAAGCCAGAGAATATCTGAAATCATGTGATTTGGATCAGTATTTCACGCATTCCCTTGGACATAGCGTAGGACTTGAGATACATGAAACCCCTGTTTTGTCACCACGGGATGAGACAATCCTTGTTCCCGGTATGACAGAAACGGTAGAACCAGGGGTATATATTCCCAATGTAGGTGGAGTCCGTATTGAAGATACGGTTGCCATAAAGGAAAACGGTATTGATATTTTAACCGGATTTCCCAAGAACTTTATAAAAGTATGATTTAGGAGGATGAAGTATAATGATTTCCAGTAATGATTTTCGCCCGGGTGTAACAATTGAAATTGATGGCAATGTATGGCAGGTTATTGAATTCCAGCATGTAAAACCAGGTAAGGGTGCCGCTTTCGTAAGAAGCAAGCTCAGAAATCTTCAGACCGGCTCCGTAATTGAACGTACATTCAATGCAGGTGTTAAGTTCCCGGCAGCACAGGTTGAACGCAAGACCATGCAGTATCTGTATGAATCCGATGGCTCCTACTACTTCATGGATGTTGAAACTTATGATCAGATCATGCTGACCAAGGAACAGCTGGGTGAAAAGCTGAACTTCCTGAAGGCTGAAATGGAAGTATCCGTGCTGTTCTTCAACGGTTCTGTAATCGGTGTAGAACTCCCGAACTCTGTTGAACTGGAAGTTATTGAAACTGAACCTGGTATCCGCGGAAACACAGCTACCGGCGCATCTAAGCCAGCTAAGGTTGAAACCGGCTACATTGTAAGAGTACCGCTGTTTGTAAACGAAGGGGATGTCCTCCGTATCGATACTCGTTCCGGTGAATATCTCGAAAGAGCTAAGTAATAACCGTCTTTACTGATTTTTAATGGGGGTGAGACTGGTGGAAGTTGCTGAAATAACCAATTCATCAGGCACGGTAAGGATAGCTGCGCATGTGATTGCTAAAATCGCGGGACGTATTGCTTTGTCCGTTCCAGGCGTGATTGGAATGGATTCTGATTTATCAGATACCATTTCCCAGGCCATTGGCATGGAATGCACTAACGGGGTGCATGTATCTGTGAATGAAGCAGGGGCTTCCATCAATCTTTATATCCTTGTTAAACATGGAGTCAGAATTCCTGATCTGGCACTTACTGTGCAGCATAAGGTAAAGGAAGAAGTTCACAAAGAGACGAATGTACCTGTTGAAACCGTAAACATTTACGTACAGGGCATTATATTTGATAACGAAAAGGCAGGCGATAACGTTGGCCGATAAAATTGTCAAAAATAGTGATTTGGAACATGTGCAGGAAAAGCTTGTGAATGAAATTGAAACCATGCTGTTATCCGATCCATTGGTTCATGCATTGACAGGGAAGGGAATTCAGCGTTTTGTTTCCGGAATTACCCATGCATTTGGTAAGAGTGTGCATCAGGGAGTATCCCTTCATACCGATGATAATGGAGTGGTAGCCGACATATCGGTTGTCCTTACTGACAACGCCGCTGTGTATGCGTCCGCCTGTGCACTGCAGGATAAAATAAAGAAACTGATTCGGATTCATCTGGGGGATGTCCCCTGTTTTGTCAATGTAATTGTGACCGGAATATCAGAATAGTAACGAGGTAAATGGTAGTAATGACACGAACCGATGCAAGAGCTTATGTATTAAAGTATCTGTATGCAAAGGAAATCAATCCGGAAGGGGCAGAAGCCTTTGCTTCCAGCCGCTATAAACCGGATGATGAAGAATCTTCTGCTTATGCAGAAGGAATCATAAAGAGTGTAATTGCCAATCGTGAGGCAATTGATGCTTTGATTTCATTGCATCTGAAAAAGAACTGGTCCCTGGATCAGTTAAATAAAGTAGATAAGAATATTCTCCGTCTGGCTATTGCAGAATTTAAGTTCCCGGCGGCTGATGAGAAGCCGGACTGTGCAATAGTAATTAACGAAGCGGTCAAACTGGCTAAAACCTATGGCGGTGATCGTTCCTATCGTTTTATTAATGGCATTTTGGACAAAATCTTTAAAGAAAAATAATGGCTAGATTTATTGGTATCGATACAAGTTGCTACACAACGTCTGTGGCTGTTTATGACAGTCAGCAGGGGCTGGTAGCTGAAGAACGAACAGTTCTTAAGGTTAAGCAGGGCCATCGGGGCCTTTCTCAATCTGAAATGGTGTATCAGCATGTACGTAATCTTCCAGAATTATTTCATAAGATTGGAAATGAGATTCACTCCATCAGCGGGATAGGAGTGTCCGCATTTCCAAGAAGGCGGGCGGATTCCTATATGCCCGCCTTTCTTGTTGGAAAAGGCGCAGGGGAAATGCTTTCTCAGACCCTGCATGTTCCGCTTTACCTGTTCAGCCATCAGGAAAATCATGCGATGGCGGCCATGCGGAACCGGCCGGAAATCTGGAATACACCATTTTATATGATGCATCTCTCTGGTGGTACTCAGGATGTGCTGTCTGTGACCTGGGAAGCAGAAGATATGCATTTTAAAAATGTTATGACCTCTATGGATATAACAGCAGGGCAGCTGATTGACCGGGTGGGGGTAGCCCTTGGACTTCCTTTCCCGGCAGGAAAACATGTTGAAGTGCTGGCGAAGGGAGCCGATAATCCCTGTCAGTTCCCGGTAGCTCGGGTTAAGAATGCCTTCAGTTTCTCCGGTGTAGAGACCACTGTGCAGAAATGTATCCGCGAAGGCAATCAATCTTCTGAAAATGTGGCGGCCGGAGTCCTTCAGGCTATAGGCAGGGCACTGAAAAAGGAGCTCCTTTCGTATCCTTTTGAATCAGGACGGACCATGATTGCGGTAGGCGGTGTTATGTCAAATACTTATCTCCGCCATATAGTAATAGAGATTGGCAGGAAGAAAGGGCTTAGTGTGCTCTTCGCAGATCCGGTTTACAGTTCAGATAACGCATCAGGAAATGCTTTTGGAGCATTCATGAGGTACAGCCATGAAAAAGGTAACAGTCAGTGAGTGCAATGAATGGATATCCCATCTGTTTAATAAGGATTATACCCTTCACAACCTGGCTGTCTCCGGTACGGTAAGCAATCTGAGAATACACAGTTCAGGACGCGTTTATTTTTCTCTTATGGACAGTAAGGGACGGATTTTCTGCGTCATATCACCTGAAAGGCGTACATTTTTGACACGCAGGTTATATAATGGCTGTGAAGCCACCTGCTCAGGGACTTTTATCTACAGTGCCAGAAGAGGATATGCCTCTCTATATGTGGACAGGATTACCGGAATCCGTACAAGTGAAATGACTGAAAAGGCAAGGATTCTCTATGAACAGCTGGAAAAGAAGGGGTACTTTTCCCCATTACACAAAAAGTTATTACCTTCGTTTCCGGAACAAATCGGAATCATTGCTTCCTCCACCGGCGCAGTCTGGCATGATATCATAAAGACCGGCAGAATGCGAAATGATTCCATAAGATACACTGTACTGGGCTGTCGTGTACAGGGAGAAGAGGCATCACAGGATATGGCCAGCCGTATCCGGGAAGCGCAGACTATGTCCAGCCCTCCGGATATTCTGATCCTTGCCCGCGGCGGTGGGGCGGAGGAAGACCTGCAGCCTTTCAATGATGCGGAACTGCTGGAAGCCATACATGAATCTTCTATTCCTGTAGTATCTGCGGTAGGACATGAAACAGATGTCACACTGGCTGATCTGACAGCGGATGTACGGGCTTCCACTCCAACACAGGCAGCTGAATTATGCATACCGGAAAAACAGAGCGTGCAAGAGGAAATTGTCCGCCTTATGCATCGTATGGCGGATGCCGCTGCCGGTTCTCTGGAAAAAGCAGCCATTTTCCTTAATGCGGCGGAACAAAGGCTTACCTCTCCGGAGATACAGGTCCGTCTTACTGAACAGGGACGGGATGTTCAGCATCGGTATATGCAGTTATATGTATCGCTGCATAAGGCTATTTAAGCAAGAAAGATTGCTATTTCAGAAAAACTTCTGCATGGTAATATAGCGTTGATTAATCATATGTCACACGAGGATAATCATGGGAAAGACAAGAACATTTGAAGAAGAACTGAAACAGCTGGAAGCCGAGGTTTCCCTTATGGAAGAAGGAAATCTCCCGCTGGATGAATTAATTGCGCACTTCCGTCAGGGAACGGAAGCGGCAAAGAACTGTTACCATCTGCTTCAGAAAGCAGAAAATGATATTACCATTCTGACCGAAGAAGTTTCCAGACTGGCTGATACGGGAAAGGAAGAAAAACAAAATGAATGTACAGAATGTATTGAAGGAAAAACAGAAAATAATTAACGAACATTTGTCCGCTCTTCTTGTTTCAGATTCCCCGAGCCATCATACGCTGTATCAGGCAATGAACTACAGTCTCCTTGCTGGAGGCAAGCGGATTCGTCCGACTCTGTTTCTCCTGGTTCTGGATATGCTGGGGGTCAACTCTTCCCTCTATCTGGATATTGCCTGCGCCATTGAATGTATACATACCTATTCGCTCATTCATGATGATCTTCCCTGTATGGATAATGATGATTATCGTCGCGGCCGTTTAACCAATCATAAGGTATTTGGACCGGCCATGGCGACTCTGGCCGGAGATGGCCTGTTAACGTACGCATTTGAACTTCTCACCTCCGGTTCACATATCTCTCCGGTTAAGCAGAGCCGGCTGGTCTATATTCTCGCGAAGGCCGCGGGCCCTTCCGGTATGGTGGGAGGTCAGGCGCAGGACATAGAGTCTGAAAACAGAAAACAGACTGTGGAAGAACTTAAATTCATGGATTCCTGTAAAACCGGATGTATGCTCACGTCCCCTGTGGATATGGCATCTGTCCTGGCAGATTGCGAAAAGACAGAATATGATGCCCTGCACAGCTTCAGCGTTCACCTGGGGCTGCTGTTCCAGATTACAGATGACCTGCTGGATGCCACCAGTTCACTGGAAACCATGGGCAAGAAGGCAGGGCAGGACGAAAAACTTGATAAATCCACATATGTCTCTGAGCTGGGCATTGATGGCGCAAGGCAGATGGCGGAAGAGGAAGCTTCCGCGGCCGTAGAAGCGCTTAATATATTTGGTGAAAAGGCATGGGCCTTACAGGGACTGATTCCATATATATTAAACAGAAAGAAATAAAGGTACAGCAATGTTGGATATTTATTCATTTACAGCAAATACAGCAAAGAATACGGACGAAAAAAAGAAAGAACATACCAAGCCGAAGAAAAAGGAACGTCTTGACGTCTTACTGGTGGAAAGAGGTTTTTTTGACAGCAGGGAAAATGCCAAACGGCACATCATGGCAGGCATCGTTCTGGTAGATAATGTACCGGTTGATAAGGCAGGGACAAAAGTGCCGGTAAAAGCGGAAATCCGCTTAAAAGGGAAGGTCATGCCCTATGTTGGCCGTGGCGGTTTTAAGCTGGAAAAGGCCATTAATACATTTGGAATTGACCTGCATGATAAGGTTATGGCCGACTTCGGAGCATCTACCGGAGGATTCACTGATTGTGCGTTAAAACACGGAGCCAAAAAGGTATTTGCCATTGATGTAGGGTACAATCAGCTGGATTGGAGATTGAGAAATAATGCAAAAGTTGTTAATATGGAGAAGATGAACATCAAAGGCGTTACTCTGGATGTTCTCAAAGAAAAGGTGGATTTTATTGCCACAGATATCTCTTTCATCTCTGTATTAAAAATCATTCCGGCGGTTAAATCCGTATTAAAGGATGATGGAAGTCTGGTTATTCTCATAAAGCCTCAGTTTGAAGCCGGGAAAGAAAAAGTCGGCAAAGGAGGCATTGTCCGAGATCCCCTGGTTCATGAAGACGTCATTAGCAAGGTAATACATGAATTTGCCAGGGAAGGTTTTTCCATTAAAGGATTAACCTATTCACCTATTAAAGGGGGACAGGGCAACATTGAGTTCCTTGCGTATATCCAGCGTGCAGTGGAAGGGGAAGAACAGGTTCCGTATACGGCTGAACAGATACATGATCTGGTCACATTGGCACATACCAACCTGAAGGGGTGAGTATATGATTTTTGCTGTTTTTCCAAATCTGGGAAAAAAAGAATTTTACACTTTATTTAAAAGATTAGAAGACATCTTTGCATCTATGCATATTACCTGCGTTTTCCCGGATTATTACCGGGAAAGTGCTGAAAAGCATGGACTTTTTCTGAAACCTGAACAATATCGTTCACTGAATTGGATTGGAAACAATGCGTCATGTGTCATCTCTATCGGGGGTGATGGGACATACCTGTCAGTGGCCTGTACCATGGCAGAATATGAGGTCCTTCAGGTGGGAATACATATGGGGGATTTCGGATTTCTTAATCTTATCTCTCAGGATGAACTGGAACAGAGGATTCATGACCTGTATACCGGAAATTATCTGATTGAGGACAGAATCTTTCTGGAGGCCGATCTTGTCCATACCGATGGGACCCGTCAGTCCCTTCCGCTGGCTTTAAATGATATTGTAGTGGGACATAATGAAATAGGTAAAATGGTCCGGCTCAACTTATCAATCAACGATCTGTTTATACAGACGTACGCAGCAGATGGAGTCATCGTATCGTCGGCAACCGGTTCGACCAGTTATTCACTATCCTGTGGAGGTCCGGTCCTTCCGGCGGATTCAAGGGAAATTCTGGTTGTTCCGGTATGTACCCATACCGGACTTCGGTCACCTCTTCTGATTCCGGAAGGGGGAAGTGTACAGATAACCATTCCGGAACGTGAGAAAAAGGTACACATCTCTCTGGATGGAACATATTCATATTCCATGACACCGGAAGACAAACTGATAGTCAGAGGACGTAAGCAGAAAATCAGATTTATCCGTTTCAGGGATCAGGATTTTTACAGGATGTTAACCAGGAAATTTGCACAGTATGCAAAGAATGAGTAAGTAGTTTTTGGAGGGCAGCATGAAACGTTCTAGAATAATGAAAATTAAGGAAATCATTCAGAATCAGGTCATTGAAACCCAGGAAGAACTGGCGGAAGCCTTGAGAAAAGAAGGCATCAATGTAACGCAGGCTACTGTTTCAAGGGATATTAAGGAACTCCGGCTGGTCAAGATTCCTTATAAAGATGGCAAATATCGCTATGCTGCCAATGCGGAAAAAATCAAATCCATTCCAAGAAGTCATGCGTCCATCATGTTTCAGGAATCGGTTACCCATATAGATCATACCGGAAATCTGGTTGTAATTCAGACTCTGCCGGGAGCAGCAAATTCCGTTGCTTCTCTGCTTGACCATGCGGAATTTAAAAATAAAATGGGAACCATTGCCGGAGATGATACCATACTCATTATTCTTCGTCATGCGTCCGATTACGATGATTTTGTAAAATTCCTGAATGAAAGCTTTTAATTTTAATATATAACAAGGTCATATTGCCAGGATATATCTGATTTTTCAGGAATCCATCGAAACAGCCACCTGGAAGTGAACGGCCAGGTGGCTGTTTTTCAGAGAAAAAGGCTGTTTATTCTGAAGGATGCCGTACTGGTTGTTTTATCATTTGGGGAGGGGAAATGCTCCAGAGTCTCAATATAGTTAATTTCGCAATAATTGATGATTCGGTCATCGATTTTACAAAGGGAGTTACTGTGTTTACCGGGGAAACCGGGGCAGGGAAATCCATTGTGTTTGACGCGCTGGCAGTCCTTTTAGGACGTCGTGCCTCCATCCATATGATTCGAAATGGTGCGGACAGCTTTCGTGTAGAAGGTATATTCAGCATGGATTCCCATATACGTTCCTTGGTGGAATCCATGGGAATTGATGCGGATGATGAGCAGCTGGTTATTTCCCGTAAAATGACACGGAAAGGAAGGGGCACCTGTACGATTAATGGGTCCTTCTGTACTTTAAAACAGATTCAGACGTTAGGAGAGCAGCTGGTTATTCTGCATGAACAGAATGATAACCTGGGATTGCTTTCTTCTGATTCGTGCCGGGAAATGATTGACAGTACGTCGGACCAGGGCCGCCAGCTCTGGGAGTCTTACCATCAGGCTTATGCTTCCTGGGCGGCTGTAAAAAAACAGCTGGAGGAATTCCAGGAGAAGAAACAGGAACATGAACGAAGACTGGATATTCTTCAGTGGGAAATTCAGCAGATTTCGGATGCGGCTGTTCATGCAGGGGAAGATGACGAAATAAGCCGTAATCTGGAACGACTGGAAAACCAGGAAAAGATTCATGAAAAGCTGGGAAAGACCGTTAATCTTCTTACAGAAGAAGAAGGAGTCAATGATAGACTGGCTGAGGCGGTAGAACAATTAGAATCGGTTTCCGGGTATGATGAAAACCTGCAGCCGGTAATGGAGTCTATGCAGAATGCGTACTACACGCTGCAGGAGGCGGCTTCTAATCTGCAGTCTTATCAGGATTCACAGGAGTATTCGGAAGAAGAACTCAACAATCTGCAGTCCAGAGATGAGCTGCTGAATGATCTGAAACGAAAATACGGACCAACGCTGGATGACGTTCTTTCCTATCTGAAATCAGCGGAAACGGAATACGAAAAACTGCATACTGTGGTGTATGAAAATGATAAGCTTCAGGAACAGTTCAAACAGCAGACTCTTGAAGTCATGGGGGCTATGAACAGGCTTTACCAGCAGAGAGTAAAGGCTGGCAGAAAGTTCTGTGAGCGACTGATGGACGCCCTGCATATCATGGGAATGCCCGGAGCCTCTCTGGAACTTCATCTGGTGCCTTCCGATGTTCCTGTCGCTTCCGGTGCCAGAGAAATGGAATTCTACTTTTCAGCTAATGTGGGCGAAGAACTTCTTCCTCTTCGAAAAACCGCGTCTGGTGGGGAAATTTCAAGAATAGCCCTGGCCATTGAAGTGATTACAGCTCCGCTTTTCCGTTCCCGAACTCTGGTCTTTGATGAAATAGACACGGGAATCTCAGGACAGGCTGCGCTTCAGGTAGCCAGACAGATTAAGAAACTGGGAGAATCTGTGCAGGTCCTCTGTATTACTCATCTGCCACAGACAGCCAGCATAGGTACACAGTATTACCACATTCAGAAAGAGGTTCTTAATGGAAGAACGATTACCAGGGCCACCCGGAGAAATCATGAGGAACATCTGGCAGATGTGGCACATATCATTTCAGGGGACAGTACCTCCAAAGCGGCGCTGAATTCAGCAGCAGAATTAGAAAAACTGTTAAGCAACACCTGAACTGATGTTGTATAATAGAAAAAAATGAATATAAAAATACAAGGAGGAATATCATGATTAATGTTTTAGTCAATGGTGCAGGCGGTCGTATGGGCAGTGAAGTAGTTCGCGCGGTACATGCCGAAAAAGATATGACCGTTGTTGCCGCAGTAGATCCTGGACATGCAGGAGAAGATGTAGGCCAGGTTACCGGTCTGGGCAACCTGGGGATAACCATAGCTCCGGATTTGGAAACCGGACTGGCAAATGCCAAGGTAGATGTGGTCGTTGATTTCACCAACCCATCAGTTATTTTTGAAAATGCCAGAAAAGTCGTTTCCAAAGGTGTACATATGGTTATCGGCACCACAGGCCTTACGGCAGAACAGAGAGAGGAACTGTCCGAAATGGCGGCTAAGACAGGAAGTCATATCCTGATTGCTCCTAACTTCTGCATGGGGGCAGTTCTGCTTATGAAGGTTTCCGAAGAAATCGCAAGATATATGCCGGATGTAGAAATTATTGAACTGCATCACAATCATAAGTATGATGCTCCATCTGGAACCGCTAAACTGACAGCAGAAAAGATTGCCAGAGCCCGCCAGACGGCTCCTGCAGAAGATATGACCAGAGAAAGCCTTCCCGGTGTAAGAGGCGGAAAATACGAGGGCGTCACCATTCACAGTGTAAGACTGCCAGGCTATGTGGCACATCAGGAAGTGCTCTTTGGCGGATATGGTGAAACCCTTACGCTCCGTCATGATTCTTTGAACAGACAGTCCTTTATGCCAGGTGTCATCTTAGCTGTCCGTAAAGTATCTGACCATCCGGGACTTACCTATGGTCTGGAAAATTATTTAGAGTGAGGAAATGTTATGACAACTTCCAGAAATCCGAATATCGCAATCCTCGGCGCAACCGGCGCTGTAGGACAGGAATTTATTCGACTGATTGAAGAAAGAAATTTCCCGTTTCATCAGCTGAAGCTTCTGGCCTCTGCCCGTTCAGCAGGTAAGAAGCTCATGGTATGCGGGAAGGAATATACCGTAGAAGAAGCACGACCGGAATCTTTTGAAGGGATAGATATTGCTTTGTTTGCCGGCGGAAGCATAAGCAAGGTGCTGGCTCCTGAAGCAGTAAAACGCGGGGCTGTAGTCATCGATAATTCCAGCTCATTCCGTATGGATCCGCTGGTTCCTCTGGTAGTACCGGAAATTAATCCGGAAGACATAGCATGGCATCACGGGATTATAGCCAACCCAAACTGCTCCACTATCATCATGCTTATGGCTCTGAAACCGATTTACGATATTTCACGAATTAAGCGGATTATCGTTTCCACCTATCAGGCTGTATCCGGGGCGGGTAAGGATGGCATTGATGAACTGCTGAATGAATGTGAAGCCTATAGCCAGGGGAAGGAATATACCCCGAAGATTCTTCCCAGCGCATCTCTTCCGAAACACTATCCAATCGCATTTAATGTAATTCCTCAGATAGATGTATTCCGTGAAAACGACTACACTAAGGAAGAAATGAAGATGGTCAATGAAACCCATAAGATTTTCCACGATGATTCCATTGCCATTACGCCAACAACCGTTCGTGTACCGGTATTAAGAAGTCACGCGGAATCCATTTACATCGAAACAGAAGAAGTCGTTTCGGTAGAGTCCGTTAAAAAGGCTGTGGACGCATTCCCGGGAACCTGTCTTGTAGATAATCCGGTGGAAATGGAATATCCGATGCCATTGGATACATCCAATAAGAATGATGTGGCCGTAGGCCGTATCCGCCGTGACCTTACTGTGGAAAATGGTATTAATCTCTGGGTATCCGGGGATCAGATACGCAAAGGGGCTGCACTGAATGCACTGCAGATAGCAGAATATATGATTTCTAATTCAATGTTCTGATTTATAAAAAGGAGATAGGATTATGAGCGTTTTAAAGAGAAGCCTTGGCCGTGTCATTACGGCAATGATTACTCCATTTAATGAAGATGGAACAGTAAATTATGATGGTGCCGTAGCTCTCGGCAGACATCTGGTAGAACATGGTTCAGAAGGTCTGCTCGTAGGCGCAACCACTGGTGAAGGCGCGACTATGACCAATGAGGAAAAGCTTCGCCTGTATCAGCTTATGGTACGCGAACTGGGACCTCAGGTGCCGATTATTGCCAACACTGGTGGTATTGATACGTTGGCAACTATTGAATTTACAAAGCAGGTTGCAGAAACAGGAGTAGATGCAGTACTTGTCATCTGTCCATTCTATGTAAAGCCTACTCAGGAAGGGCTGTATCGCCATTTCACAACTATTGCACATGCATTACCTTACGTACCGATTATGGTGTACAACGTTCCGGGACGTACCCGTTCCGACATTAAGCCGGCTACACTTAAGAGAGTAGTCGATGAATGTCCAAATGTAATTGGTGTTAAGGACGCAACTGGCAATCTGGAACAGGTATCTGAAGAACGCAGAATTCTTCCGGATGACTTCCTGATTTACAGCGGCGATGATTCCATTACCCTTCCGATTATGTCAGTAGGCGGTGATGGAGTAATCAGTGTAGCCAGCCATGTAGTAGGTGATGATATGCTGGCTATGATTGATGCTTATCAGCATGGCGATGTAAAGAAGGCACAGCAGCTTCATATTAAGATGTTCCCGATAATGACCGGACTGTTCTTTATCACCAGCCCGATTCCGGTTAAGACTGCAATGAACCTTCTCGGACTTCCGGGCGGAGCTTTCCGTCTGCCTATGGTAGATGCTAACGAAGAAGAAACCGCCTTTGTACGCAGTCTCCTGGTTAATTACGGACTCCTGGACGCATAAGGCTTGCAAAGGATAGGTTCCTGTACATCCTTAGTAAGAAAAGACAAAAGGCAATACCCGCTGATATATCCAATAATGGATTATCAACGGGTATTGCCTTTTTATATGGGTCCCTGCATGAAGGTATATACAGGATATCAGTGAAAATACCAGATTTTAATTGTAGTGGCGGTACAGACCAACGACCTTGCCGAGAATCTGAACATTCTTGGTGAGAATAGGTTCATAGGCATCATTTTCAGGCTGGAGACGTACATGATCCGCTTCCTTATAGAAACGTTTTACTGTGGCATCTTCTCCATCTACCAGTGCGACTACAATGTCGCCATTTATTGCGGTATTCTGCTGAGCCACAATGAGAAGATCCCCTTCGTGAATTCCCGCATTAATCATGCTGTCGCCTCTCACGGTGAGAATGAATGACACCTGATTGCCAATCAGTTCCGCCGGGAGGGGGAGAACTGTTTCTATACGTTCATCTGCCAGGACAGGTTCTCCTGCGCGTACTGATCCCACAATAGGGGTAGGTACGATTTTCTTTTTCCTCCAGGACATATCCTCCGTTACCTCAATGGCACGGGAACTGGATGGATCACGCTTTATTACTCCAAGCTCTTCCAGTCTGGCCAGGTAGCCATGTACCGTGGAGGTAGAACGAAGACCTACTTCGTTGCATATTTCACGAACGGTTGGAGGGAATCCATTTTCCCTGATTTTATTTTTAATGCAATCTAATATAGCCTGTTCTCTTGTTGTAAGTGAACGCTTGCTTACTGATTTATTGTTTGACACGTTAATCTTCCTTTCAGTGGACATTGAAGGGTATACCCTGTGAAAAAAGGCATTTTATCGACATTATTCCGTAGTTATTCTTATTTCATTATAAAAGATGGAATTTGAAAGTGCAAACAATCGTTCACGAAAAATATGTTCAGGAAAATTTGTTCGCCTTTTGCCTTGACCGAACAATCGTTCTTTGATACAATAAAGACGTCAAAAGAACGCTTGTTCTGAGAATTGTTGTTCGGTGCTCGAACGAAAAGAGGGAACATTATGGGACGCTTATATTCCAAAGTTAAAATGCTTTGTTTATTTACTATATTACTCGCTTTTGCCGGTTTTGCTGTGAATGCAGACGGTTTACTGAACACTGAGCGGTACCAGTCTGTTAATGTGCAGCCAGGAGATACCCTCTGGTCCATTGCATCCAGAAATGTATCGGAAGAAACGGATATTCGTGCTTATGTTTTTGAACTGCAGGAAATAAATCACATATCTAATCCCGGAACTATCACTCCGGGGCAATCAATTCTGATTCCCCGGAAGTAAAGCAGATAGGGTAAACCCCTCTGAAGATATGATCTGTTCATATCTTCAGAGGGGTTTTATTATCTGTCCTTTTTATTAAATATCATGGAAATTGGATTGTTAATGAACAGATTGGCTTCATTTATATAGTGGCGTACCATTTCCACAGAGCGGTGACGGGTTTGTTTCATAATAATTCGTTCTTCCACACCGTGTAAGGCCGCATAGGTGGCAAACCCATGACGAAGGCTATGCGCACCATAGAGGTCTTCTTGCAGACCAATACGCCGGGCATATTTCTTTACAATCAGATTAACGGTCTTGTCGCTCAATCTGTTCGTTGCAGGAACTCCGGATTTCAGTATTCTGCGGAAAAGTGGTCCTGTGGAAAGTTCGGCTTTGGAAATCCATTCTTTTACAGCCAGGACAGCACACATATGCTTGTCTTCCAGATAGGGGATACCCAGCTGCTGTCCCTGGCCCATCTGGTCAGTCTTAGATTGACGGATGGATACAATCATCCCCTGGGGGAAAAAGGAAAGATCTTCAACATCCAGGCCGACCAGTTCACTTCTGCGAAATGCACCCATAAATCCCATGAGAAGAATCGCCTTATCCCGGACTTCAGTTATATTTTTCAGGTCCATGGATTCCACCATTTTTTCCATATCTTCCCAATATATAGGGGTTTTGCCTTTTTGTGCAATACCCTTTTTGCGGCTTAACCCCACCAAGGCTTCCTTTACGATCCATTCCCGGCAGGGGTTTTTATAATCTGGTCCGGCTGCATTATAATTTTCAGAAATGGCACTTATTCTTCTGCGTATAGTGGATGCTTTAGCATAGTCAGCCAGATCATTAATATAGTTGACTACCGTCTCTGCCGAGGCTGGAAATGCGCTCTGTTTGTGATAGCGGCACCAATCACAGAAATCATTCCAGTCTGATTCGTAGGAATCAATCGTACTTTCCGCCTTAGAATCCGCCAGAGTCTCCAGACTCTTATCGGATAATCCGTCCAGATTTCTATGTTTGGTAAAATCTCGTATATAAAAATGGTTAGATTCGGACAATTGGAACCTCCCTGGTATATTAAGACTGTTTTTAAATCTACATGTAATTTTATACAAAACGTTTGTTCCGGTCAAATAAATCCGTAGGGACAGGGGATTTTTAAGAAAACTGATAAAGATGGATATATGCAAATATGCAAAAAGTTCTATTAAATATAATCCGATACGCAGAGTAAAACATTCATATTTTATTCGGATTTAATACATATCCATAAAACTGTTCATATTAATTGAATTGTGTCGATGTAATCAAAGAAGAAAGGAATAGTATAAGTTATGAGGAAACAGAATGTGTTCTGTACGTGGAAAAGAAGTAAGTGGTGACTTCGGATTTTGTTCGAATTTGAGATAGTGGAGGGAGAGAAGCTGGATATATTGAAATATCCGAGGAAATATCGACAGGAAAGAAAATATTATAGGTGATCTATAATACAAGGCCAATACACTGTCGAAAGTTGTCAGAATGCATTTCGCACTGGACTTCAGAAAGTGTGTTGGCTTTTATGTACAATGATTAAAACCGCCCGACCAAATTATGTCAACCTGAAATCGAGCGGTTCAAGAGGAAACTCTCCATTTATATATGCTGAATTGCAATAAATAGTGCAATACTTCTCACAATTTAGAAATCCCCCTGGTAAATATATATATAAAATCATTTACCATATGAAAATAAATGGCGTTAAAAGAGATTGTTTTCTTACAGGTAATCTGTATTTGAGAGTTTTGTATTGCTTTTGAGGGATTACCACTGAATCCCGTTTCCATAGTACTCACTTGGGGAATTGCTAGTCTGTATATTCAAAATTACTGGCATATTAACCTGACCCTGAATCCAGTCATGGAGGCGCTTGGCATCATACGGTTTTAGTGGGGATGAGACAGTAACTTCAGCAAGAAAACAACTATAATCAAAGGATTCATCTTTTGCATCGTTGTTATGATTAAGAGAAAGCAGTGTACCACAACGAATAGATTGTATTTGGGAAAACAGTGCAGGAGCCTGGCGGTTGAGAGTCTGTGTAACCTCCTGGTCTGCAGTTGTCCGTTCGTAAGCAGGATAGTATTTGCTGGCTAGCAGTTTATAAGAAGCTTCTTTGTCCCCTGCGTTTTGTTTTTCGATACGTGCGTTGATTAATTGTTGAACGTCTTCTGTATTTAGATTTTTGTTTCCCTGAATTATGGATAGAGTAACGCCCTCTAAGCGTGGATAGTGAATTATATCATTTTTTAATTGCTCAATTTGTTCGTCTGTTAAGACAGCTCCGACAAGATCAATGGTTAGTGTATCATTTTTCAGAGAATATGACACAACGCTGGTTTTTTCGAAATTCATATCTGTCTGGATAAAGGATTTAACCTGGACTTCCCGGAGTGTATCTTTTACAGTCTGCTGTGCAAGATAGATACTTGGCACAGTAATTAAGAGACCAAGAGTTGCGAGGATGAGACGTTGTTTGCGGAAATGAGCTTCTGCCGTATTGCCATGAGGTGGAACATTCAGCAATTTGAAAACAAGAAATGAGGATAAAGCTATAAAGAACGCATTGATAAAGAATAGGTATAAAGCCCCCAGAAAAAAAGCATGATGGCCAGAAGCCAAGCCGTACCCTGCTGTGCAGAGAGGCGGCATCAATGCTGTAGCAATGGCTACACCGGGAATAACATTGCTTTTTTCCTTTCGCGTGTTTCCGACAGCACCTGCAATTCCGCCACATAGTGCGACAACCACATCCCATATGGTTGGAGTGGTTCTGGCCAACATCTCATCAGTGGGGGACGTTAAAGGGGTGATAAGGAAATATGTATAGGCAGATAATATAGCTAAACCAATTTGGAAGGATAACTTAAATAATGATTTGCGTATAAAAGGAGCGTCGTATGTTGCCATGCCATATCCAGTTGCTACGATGCCCCCCATTAAAGGGGAAATAAGCATGGCACCGATTATAACAGCTACACTATTTAAGTTAAGCCCTATACATGCAATCATAATGGCCATGACCAAAACTATCAGGTTAGTACCTTCTATAGAGGCGTCGGATATAATACGCTGGTTAATGACTTCTATCGATGCAGCATCACCTTTTAAGTCAAATAAATTATTCCATGGTATCATTTTTCCTCCTTGCCCAGAATTGATTGTATTCCGAATTTATATATTATAATCAATAAAATAACAAATAAATCAATCGTTTTTATCAGGATGTTCGGGTAATCCTAAAACTTGATAATTTTCACAAATAAAGGAGTTTATTAAAGGGGCGAATTTAAAGCTTACCGTTTTTTATTTAGGGGACCGGTAATCCTATCTATAAAGATAGGATGATAAAATATACTTTTTTATTATAGCATATTGAAGTAGATATCCTACTGTGAATTATTATGGTTTTACGGAAATGTAGTATATGGATTGAAAAGTAGTTGTTTGGGTAAGTTTCTTTGCCAGATACCTGATATCAGAAGACTTCATATTCGGGAGCCCTTAGCGAAAATGTTCGGTAAGGAAGCGGCACTGAAAATCATTGAAAACAGTGTCGCCAGAAAGACCATGGTAGAAGCCGGGAAAAAGGCGTTTATGAAGGAAGCGGTCAAGGAATCGGCGAAGGTTATCACTTACGGGGCAGCGGAACAGGTGGTACAGGAAGGCCTGGAAGATTTAGTGACCAGTGCTGATGAAACCATCACAGGAAGAAATCCGCATACCTTCAAGGACGCCATGCGAAGCGCAGCCAGTGCCATGATAGATGCCGTACCGGCAGCCATAGGGATGATGGGCGTATCCGGCGTTATCGGCGGGGGAGGTACATATCATGGGCTGTCACACCATCAGGAGTTTATCCAGGCTAAAATGGCTAAGTATGGTAAGGAAAGTGCCCTGCAGGAAGTGGAACGTGAATCCGAAGCAAACATGGTAGACCGCCTGCTGGAAGCACGCAACAAATCTAAATTGAATAAGGAAGCACCGGCGCAGTATGCCCAGGTGGTAGGCAACCAGATGAAGGCGCAGGACATGGGAACGCTTTATGTGGATGCAGCTACCGCGGTAGAAACCCCGGAAGGGTTCCTGATATGTAAGGACGTACCGATTGCACGAACCGGTACACACCAGTATCGGGGCTTTGAGTTTGGCGGGGATGACCCCATGGAGTTATATGATGTGCACCGACCTGAAGAGGAGGTGGACAAGAAAAGAGACCGCCTCAGATGCCACCGGAAAAACCACCGCAGATGCCTAAGAGAGCTATGGATTCTTCATTTAAAGAAGAACATCCCAGAGCCAGTAATGGAGAATTTACAAAAGGAAATGCTGAAAAGCCCACAGAAAATAGGTATAATGAAAAGAAAAGAAGATATCGGGATTTGAGTCATGAACCAATGATTACAAAGATAAATCCATCTTGGGTTAATAAGTTTCCTGAACAGGTATTTAAGAACCTTGCTAAAGCAAAAAAAATTATGAAAAGCATAAAAAATTATTGGAAGCTGGGATTCACAGTTATGAGGAATATCTTCAGGCAACTAAAATGACTATAGAGTCTGCTGTAGGTGGAGAAATTAGAGGACATGCCAATTCACAAAAACAAATCATCCGATATAACACAAAGATAAATTTGTTCGTAAAAGGTAACCCAGATAGAGGAGTTTTTACTTCGTTTGTACCGGATGGGGAACCCGGGAAACATTATTCAGAAGTATTGGAGGAGGATTTAAAGAATGGAGGAAGCAGATAGAAGTCATATTTGCCCAGTGTGCAGAAAACATAAATTTAAATGGTTTAATGCTTCTGAAGAATGCTCAGTATGTGGTTGGATTGATGATGCGGTTCAAGAAAAATATCCGGACTGGGGTGGTTGCCAGAATGACATGTCCCTCAACGAAGCCCGCAAGGCATACAAAGAAGGACGCCCTATTGAATAGCCATGGAGCAATATCTACAGCTTTCCATTCTCTTATTCCCGGGATATGTAGCTAAAGAGATAGTTATGTCTGGTAATTAAAGAACGATTTAAAATATGGCGGGAGGTGTAAATGATGACCGGGCAGGAAAGATATGATTTAGTGAATTCTAAACATAAATGTCCAGTTTGCGGGGAATATATTTTTGATGGCTGTTATTTTGACATATGCCCGGTGTGTGGATGGGAAGAAAACATGGTTCAGTTCATGGAGCCAGACTTTGCAGGAGGGCCAAACAACATCTCATTAAATCAAGCACGCACTGAATGGCAGAACGAGAGAAAAGGATATCCTTGGACAAAGGAGCACGAAGGGAATACCTTAAATCACAAAACCGTTATCAATCAATAAAGCAATAACGCCGCATATTTATAGCACTTGAGAACAGCTCAGGTGCTTTTATTATGGGCAAAAGGAGCGATGCATGGAACAGATATCACATGACGACAGGCTGATTTTACAGCTCATAGAGCGCCTTACGAGGGTGAAAACCAAGCTGGATACTATGCTAGTAACGTTGGAAAAATCGAATGAACGATTTATGGCGATTGATGAAAGCTTTATGGATCTAATCGACCGTATAACCCAGGTTGAATCTGAAGCCAGCAGACCTGACGAGGTAGTCAAAGGAAAAGATGATGATAATGACGAAACAGGGAGTTGATGTAAGCAAATGGATGAGAGTAAATGAGAATTTAAAATGATATTGTGGGAATGACGGGAATGTGGAATCTCGTGATTGACCTTCTTAAACGTTTTGACAGGCACCGTACAAACCCTTCGCCATACGCATTTTATACACAGGACCTGATCAGGGTCCTTTTTCGTTAGAACGGAGACTATATGAACTGGAGAGTAAGGGCATTATGGAAGCTGGCCCGGGCGTTTACCATGGACAAGGCGCCACCTCTAAAGGAAGGATATGAGTGGAGAAGTACCAAAACCGGGAAACATTTTATAGTTAACAAGAAAACCGGAGAGATTGTAGGCAGGCACCCCGAAAAGAGCAGAAAACCTGTAAAAAGCGACTCTGGTAAACACTTTACTCAAAAAAAGTTAGATGCTAACATGGAATTGGCAGTAAATACATTGATTGGGGTAAAGTGTAAAAAAGAATTTTTCACACCAAAAATTACTGTTAATCGCGTATCTGATCACGCCAATTTTAGAATGTTAGATAGATGTATAAAGCCTGTCGATGTCAAAAAAGCACTGGAAAATGCGGATTTAGTCATGTATGGGAATACAATCAATTCGTATGTGTATCAACACGAAAGAATTAGAATAGTTATGCATACAGATGGAACCATCGGAACATGTATAAGGATTAGGAAGAGGAAACTAAAATGAGTAATAAAGGCATAGACCTTTTTCTTAAAAAAGAATTTGGTAAGACTGTAGAAGATTTAATGCATATGACAGATAGTGAATATGACAGATTTACCAACATGGTTCTTCGTGTTGAAGCAGAAGAAAATATAAAATGCGAAGGGAAACCATTATCTCGGAGAGGAAAACTTGCCGGAGAATTGTTGGACTTGATGTACACAGATTGATTTAGTATTTTAAGCACTCATGGCGAGTGCTTTTTTTATGCCTGAAAGGATTGAACTGCCAAATGTGGAACAGCAAAGAATACAAAAAGCAGGAAGCACGTCCGGAGATAGACATGCTTCCTGCTGATTTCAGGAAACTTGGAGAAGCAGCACAACCGCTTTACCAGTTACTGAAGGCGAACTATACTCCTCATCACAGAATCATAGTGGCTTATGATGGGGTAAGCGTGGAAAGTATACGATGCGCCAGTGAGCCCGAATCGCAAACGATGAACGACGAAAAGGCCGTTGCCGCGTTATGCGGTGAGGGCCCTTTTCAGCTTCCACCCTGTCTTTTCCCAGAAGCAGGCGTAGTAGGTGACCTGGACGCTGGCGTCTACGATGGGGACGACGACGCGGTCCGGCGGCGGTCCTTTGCGGCGCAGGCTGAGGTCGGTGACGAAGGAGGGGAGGACGGAGAATTTGACGAGTTCATTGAAAGCTTCGTTTTCCTGAATCAGAAATTTTGTCTCCGGCATGGCTTGCTTCACGATGGGGCCCCAGAACCCCAGGTTCGGCCGCAGGAGCATAGTTTCACCGTTGAGGTCCGTTAGGTGCAGCCCTTTCCGACTGGCCAGGGGATGGGCCGGCGGCAGGGTGAAGCAGAGATGTTCCTGGCCGATTTTGACGCAGGTGAGGCCTTTTTCATCGAGAGCATAAGGCAGGACAATGAGCTGGTAGCTCTGGTCGTGCAGCTTGTCTTCGAGTAGGGTCAGGTCCCGGATTTCTGAAGCGATAGTCATCTCCGGAAAGGACGCCGAGAGCTGGGGGATGAGACGCCAGAGCGGCGCCGGTGCGCAGGAGCCGATGAGAATCGTATGCCGTGCCCGCTCGTGGGCGATGAGACGTTCTTTCATTTCTTGTGCTTCCTGAACGACTTTGTGCGCATAGGAGACGGCGAGCCGGCCGTTTTCATTGAGAGCGATTTTATTTTTCTGCCGGCTAAAGAGCGGCACGGAGAGCTCGGCTTCCAGGCGCTGCATAGAGCGGCTCAGGGCCGGCTGAGACAGGTGGAGTTTCTCGGCCGCTGCCGAAAGAGTGCCGCACTCCGCGACGGTCAGTAATTGTTCCAGTTGATTGAGTTCAAACATCGTATCACCTCTTCTGTCAGTGTAGCACAGAAGAGGTTTTCTTGAAATATTCAGTATGCGTTTAATTTATACTGCTCTAACGAACCGGAACTGTACTTTACCAGCATCCTTCCGTATGATAAGAGCTGTAAGAAGCAAGGAAATAAAAAATGCTCTACATTTTATTTATAAAGGAGAGACATTCATGAAATATCGTACCTTAGGAAAAGACTTTACCGTATCGGCTGTCGGCCTTGGCTGCATGGGCATGAGCCACGGCTACGGCAAACCGAGAGATAAAAAAGAAATGACCGAACTGCTCGCACAGGCCGTCGATTTTGGCTATACCTTCTTCGATACGGCCGAAGTCTACGGCACACTGGACAATCCGCATGCCAACGAAACGCTCCTCGGCGAAGCGCTTAAGCCCTTCCGCAATCGCATCCAGATTGGCACGAAGTTCGGCATTCATTTCGACCTGGACTCGCCGGCGACGAACAAACCCATTGTTACCGATGCCCGTCCGGAGGTCATCCGCCAGTCCGTCGATGCGTCGCTGCAGCGCCTGCAGACGGACCACATCGACATCTACTATCAGCACCGTCAGGACCCGAAAGTTCCTTTTGAAGAAGTCGCCTCCGTCATGGCCGATCTGATCAAAGAAGGGAAAATCCTCCACTGGGGCCTCTCTGAAGTCGACGCCGACACGTTGCGCCGGGCCCACGCCGTCTGCCCGGTCACGGCTGTACAGAACCGCTACTCCATGATGGCCCGCTGGTATGAACCGATGTTCCCGGTCCTGGAAGAACTGAACGTCGGCCTCGTCGCCTTTTCACCGATGGCCAACGGCCTCCTCAGCGGCCGCTATGACAGTCATTCCCACTTCGAAAAGGGAACGGATTACCGCAGCATCATGCCCCAGTTCCAGGAAAAGAATATGGAAAAGAATCAGGAACTCATCCACTGGATCCAGGAACTGGCTCACCAGAAGAATGCCACGCCGGCCCAGATTTCCCTGGCCTGGATGCTTTGCAAAAAGCCCTGGATCGTCCCCATCCCGGGTACGACGAACCTGGGGCGCCTCAAGGAAAACGGCGGCGCCGCCGACATTGTCCTCACGCAGGATGAAGTCCGCCGCATCGATGAAACGTTGGAACAAATCGACATGTCCGATGTTTTTGGCGGTTCGAAAGTAGAAAAATAGATTGGTAAGCACTTAGAAAGGAAGTTTCTTATGGAATATACAACTTTAAGCAACGGCGTCAAAGCGCCGCTTCTCGGTCTCGGCACTTTCCAGCTCAGCCTGGCAGATACGGAAAACGCCGTCTATGAAGGCATCCGCTCCGGCGTCCGACTGATCGATACAGCCAACGGTTATCTCAACGAAACGGCTGTCGGCCGGGCCGTAGCCCGGGCTGTCGATGAAGGGCTGGTCAAGAGGGAAGACCTCTTCATCTCGACGAAGCTCTGGCCGACGGTCTATGAAAGTGAAAGCGCTGTCGAGGATACGCTAAAACGCCTGCAGCTCGATTACGTCGACCTCCTCTTCATCCATCAGCCGGCCGGCAATTTCCTCGCCGGCTACGAAAAGATCGAAAAAGCCTATCGCGAAGGTAAGGCCAAATCTCTGGGCATTTCCAATTTCCACGATGCTAAGTTGGAAAAACTCCTGGCAGCGGCAGCCATCAAGCCTCATGTCATCCAGCTGGAAGCCCATCCGTACTACGCCCATCATGCTCAGATGGACCGCCTCAAGGAATACGGTACGAAGCTCATGGGCTGGTATCCCCTGGGCCACGGCGACGCCGGCCTGCAGCGTGAACCGGTCTTCGTGAAATTAGCTGAAAAATACGGCAAGAGCCCAGCACAAATTATCCTCCGCTGGGCTGTCCAGATGGATATCATCACTATCCCGGGCTCGAAGAACCCCGACCATATCCGGGCCAACTTCGATATCTTCGATTTTGCCCTGACAGCAGATGAAATGCAGGAAATCGCCAAATTAGACGGCACGAAGCGCTACTATCACCCCAGTGATTCTCTGGAAGAAAGCTACGCCCAGATGACCCTTCATTTTCAGGAATAATGGTTGTTTTTAAAAGTCACGCGAGAGGAGATTATATCATGGAATATGTTACCTTAACTAACGGCGTTAAAATGCCGATGCTTGGTTATGGCATCTATCAGACGAAACCCGCAGAAACCGAAAAAGCCGTCAGTACGGCCCTGGAACTGGGCTATCGCCTGATTGATACGGCCGCTTCCTACGGCAATGAAGAAGGCGTCGGAGCCGCTATCAAAGAAAGCGGCATCCCCCGGGAAGACCTCTTCGTCACAACCAAGCTCTGGGTCCAGGACCACGGCTATGACAATACGCTGAAAGCTTTCGATGTATCGATGAAGAAACTGGGTCTCGACTATCTCGACCTCTACCTCATCCACAAGCCGTACGGCGACTACTACGGCGCATGGCGCGCGATGGAACGGCTCTACAAAGAAGGCCGCATCCGCGCCATCGGCGTGACCAGCTTCTGGAATGAACGCCTGGCGGACCTTTTCAACTGCAATGAAGTAAAGCCCGCCGTCAATCAGATCGAAACCAATGTCTGGAACCAGAAGTGGGCCGAAGAAGCCTTCATGAAAGAACAGGGCATCCAGCACGAGGCCTGGGCTCCCTTCGCCGAAGGGGCGAATCATGTCTTCAGCAATCCGCTTTTGCAGCAGATTGCCCAAAAGTACGGCAAGACGACAGGTCAGGTCATGCTCCGCTGGCTCCTGCAGCGCGGCATCGTCGTCATCCCGAAATCGGTCCACAAAGAACGGATGCAGGAAAATATCGATGTCTTCGATTTTACCCTCAGCGATGAAGACATGCAGGCTATCCGCACGTTGGATACGAAACAGAGCCCCATTTACGACGAAATGGATCCGCAGAGAGCGCTGGCTATCGGCAAGATGAAAATCCATGACTGAAAGTTTCCTGAAAGGGCCGCTGGCCGGCAAGCTGTTCCGCTTTGCTCTGCCGGTGGCCTTCACCATTATCTGTGAACAGCTCGTCAACGGCACGGACGTCTTTGTCCTGGGAAAATTTGTCGGACCTGCGGCCGTGGCTGCCGTCGGCAACGATGTACCTGTCGTTTCCCTGCTCATTTTCCTGCTCGTCGGCTTATCTCTGGGGACCAACGTTACACTGGCCCAGGCCATCGGTGCCCGCAAAGAAGCAGCGGCCCGCAAAATCCTGCATACGTCGCTTCTCTTTTCCGTACTCATCGGCCTGGTCTTTGCCGGTATCGGAGAAATCATCGTCCGGCCGCTCCTGGCCTTGCTGGCTGTACCGCCGCAAGTTTTTGCGGAAGCGGAACTCTATCTGCGCATTTTCCTATTGGCCCTGCCTTTTCTTTCGCTGTATAACTTTGAAGCGGCTGTCTTCCGGGCTTTGGGCGACAGCCGGGCGCCACTCTATGCGCTGCTCTTCGCGGCAGCGGCCAATGCCGTGCTGGACCTGGCGGCAGGCATTTTGGGTCTGGGTCTGGCTGGTATCATCTGGGCGACGGTCTTTTCCTATGCCGTCGATGCGGCTATCCTCTTTGGGATGCTCACCAGACGCTCGGAAATCCGGCTTTCACGGCATGACCTTTCGCTGGACAGACAAAACCTGCGGACGATCGTTGCCATCGGCCTGCCGGCAGGCCTCCAGGGTATGGTCTTTTCTATTTCCAACTTGGTTATCCAGGCCGCTATCAACAGCTTGGGGGCAGAAGTGATGGCTGCTTCCTCCGCGGCGTTCGTGGTGGAAGTCAATATCTATGCTTTCGTCAACGGTTTCGGCCAGGCGGCGACAACCTGCGTCGGCCAGAATTTTGGGGCCCGCCAGCTGCGCCGCTGCTTTTTGACGACGAAGAAGACGCTGCTCGTCGGCGGCGGTACGGTGGCGCTCATCTCGTTGGCTGTCGTCCTGCTGGCCCGGCCCATTATGGGCATTTTTTCCGCCGATGCAGCCATTATTGCCTATGGGGCAAGCCGGATTTACTGGGTGACGGGGTTGCAGATCATCAACAGCGTCATTGAAATCCTATCCGGGTCCTTGCGGGGGTATGGCTTTTCTCTGCCGCCTGCTTTGGTTGTACTAATCGCTATCTGCGGCGTGCGCATCCTCTGGGTGAAGACTGCTTTTACGGCAGTTCCCACGTTTCCGGTGCTCCTGGCCTGCTATCCGCTCAGCTGGCTGGTTACGGCCGTGCTGCTCACCCTGGTCTATCGCGGCCTGCGGCGGCAGATTTTCCTACGTTATGAAGAAAGGGTGCGTAAAGATTGATGAAAAACAGATTTTTTTAGCCGTCCTCCTGGCGGCTGCGGCCACGCTGTCTTTAAACGGGTATGCGGTCTATGCCGCTTCGCAGCCGCAGCTCTTGGGGACAATTACAGAAAGAGTACATTTTTCGGAAAGCGTCCCCATTATGACGGCGGCATCCGGATTGCCAATTACGGTGATATCGGCAATGTGCGCGCCGATACGCATAAGGGCTATATTCTTTATGCAAAGAATGGTGTGACGGCGACCGTGGCCGCAGCGGACGGCAGATTGTTGAAACCGAAGGTGATAGCTGTGAAAGACCATTACCTTTTCGTCTGCGACCTTGCTGATTTGAAAATCTATGACCTGCACGACCGCCTGGCAGCGCCGCAAATCGTACATTTCCCTGAAAATGGCGATAAAATCGTCAATTGCTGCGCCTTGGACGGTAATACACTCTATATTACGATGACGGACCTCGGCCGCATCTACCGTCTCGATGTTTCCCCTCCGGATTAAATGGACGGCAAAACAGCAGAAGCCTGACTTTCCGTCCCCGGTGCCAATGGTATCGCTGCTCATGGACGGGAACTGTACGTCGTTTCCATCCCTACGGATTTAGTGACGGTGCAGCCTGAGAATGTAGTCTACCTATTGCCGATATCCGTAAGCCAAAGCTGGAAGGCTTCTATAATCAGGCCGGACTTTACGACGGCGTCAAACTTTCAGAAGACAGCCGTACGCTCTACGTCACTGACTGGAAGTCCGCTTCGATCCTGGCCATCGACACGAAGACGCGCCGAGCGGAGACAGTGTACCAACGCGACAGCCTGAGCCCGGGCCGATATCGGCTATGATGCAGGAACACTCTATCTACCGGATTTACTGCACAATCAAATGCTTAAACTGGCAGTCCGGTAAGTAACGCTATTAGGACAGGAAAGGAGTGAATGCCTTGAAATCTGAACTACTTACCGTACATTCTACGGTCCAGGACGCCATCGACAATCCTGCTTTTTCCGACTTTGGACGTTTGCTCTTTCCGGTAGACCTGCCTGTGCAGGCCGATTGGAAGCTGGGGGACGTGGCAGGCCGTTTTCCCTGGTATAGCTGTATCAGGCCGCAGCGAACCGTCTCGATTATTAACGAACTGGTCGGGCGCGCTGAGCAGGGAGAAACTATTTTTTATGATATCTATACAGAAGCAGAAAAAAACGCGATTCACGCAAATACAATACAGGACTTTTCTTTTTCCGCGGTAGAAAAGGGGCTAAAACTGCCATTTGTAATGCCGGTGGCGGCTTTATGTATGTAGCTGCGCTCCAAGACAGCCTGCCGCACGCTCAGGCTTTATCTCTTAAAGGTTTTAATGCTTTTGTTCTGATTTATCGTCCGGGCTGGAAGACCGCTTGCGAAGATTTGGCCCGTGCGATTTCCTTTCTCTGGGAACATACAGCAGAACTCCAGATTGACATGAAGGGGTACTCTCTCTGGGGTGGTTCTGCTGGCGCACGTATGTCAGCCTGGCTCGGATCCTTTGGAACGGAAAACTTTGGGTCCCCACATTGTCCGCGGGCTGGCGCCGTCATTATGCAATATACCGGCCTTGATGAAGTTTACGGCAATGAACCGCCGACCTACAATTGCGTGGGCACCCGGGACGCCATTGCCTACTACCGCGTCATGGAAGAGCGCATTGCAGCAATCTGTGCTCAAGGGCAGAAAGCAGCTATCGAAGTTTTCCCGAATCTATCTCATGGCTTTGGCCTTGGCGAAGGAACCGTGGCCGAAGGCTGGCTGGACCGGGCCGCGCAGTTTTGGCAGGATGCTGTTAATACATCAAACAGTAAACAATAAAGTAAAAGGGCGTGTACACGAGAGTAAAAATTTAGTATGACAGTCTCATAAGGAAGAATTACAATGGAAACATGGTTGATTACAGGCTGCTCCCGTGGTCTCGGGCGCAGTCTTGCGAAATATGCATTAGAAAAAGGATATAATGTCGTCCTCACGGCGAGAAAGCCGGAAACACTGCACGACTTGGCAGCTGCCTATCCCGCACAGACGCTGGCCGTGCCTCTGGATGTAACGGATTTTATCGACATCCAGGCTGCGGTACGGGCGGCAGAAAGAAAATTCGGCGGTGTCGATGTATTGGTCAATAATGCGGGCTATGCCTATCGGGCAGCGATCGAAGAAGGCGAATGGGATAAGGTAGAAGCCCTCTATGGAACCAACCTCTTCGGCCCAATCCGCCTTATCCGTGCCGTCCTGCCGTATATGCGCTCTCAGAAAAAAGGAGCCATCATCAATCTCTCGTCCATTGCTGCCGTCAAAGCGGCAGTCGGTTCCGGCTTTTACGCCTCCGCCAAGGCCGGAATGGAAGGGATGAGCTCTTCCCTTCGCCGGGAACTGCAGCCCCTGGGGATCAAAGTCATGGTCATAGAACCGGGCCCCTTCCGCACAGGCTTCCAGGATGCCGTGACGGACAGCTCGATGAAAATCGAAGACTATGCGCCGACGGCCTGGAAATTCCGTAAGGCCAATCTGAATATTACGCATGATGAAAAGGGCGACCCTGACTGGGCTGCGAAAATTATCGTCGATACCATTGCAAGGAAAGACTATCCGGAACATCTGGTCCTGGGAGCCAGCGCTGTAGACTACATCAAAACAACGTTCCAGGAACGCTTGCAGGAAATCGACCAGTGGTCCGACCTCAGCCGTCAGGCTGATTTCCCGGAATAGCTATGAATGAGAAAAAGATTGTGCATGATGGCAGAAGCCTTCGTGTGCAATCTTTTTTTAAAAGTTGAAAAAAGGCCTTGACCGGTAGTAAATACCGGATGATACCATACTCATGTACCAAGGAACAAGGTACAAAACAGTAACCTAATTCTAGTTTATATAACAGTATCAAAAAGGAGAGATGTCGTATGATTTCCAAGAAGAAGTTAGTCCTTACCAGTCTGGCAGTGGCACCGACGGCTGCTGCGAAGAGCACCCCGGCAAGTGCCTATACACAGGGCGTGGCCAGCGCCAAAGAAAAGAGCAATCCTTTTGGCCTGGTCTATGACGGTGCGATTACGAAAAATGTCAAGGGCCAGGTAAGCATCCACCCGGTCCATTATGACCTGAACGGCATCACGGTCGCTGCCAATGTCTATCTGCCGGCCGACTATGATGAAAAGAGCCCGAAACTCTATCCAGCCATTACCGTAGCACATCCGAACGGCGGCGATAAAGAACAGGTAGCGGGTCTCTTTGCTCAGAAACTGGCCGAAGCTGGCTATATCACCATCGCGGCCGACGCCAGCTATCAAGGTGCCAGTACGGGTACGCCACGCCTGCGCGATTACCCTTCCAACCGGATCAACGACATCAGCGGTATGGTGGACTATCTGGAAATGATGCCGAAAGTCGACCATAACCGCATCGGCTCCCTGGGCATCTGTGGCGGCGGTGGCTATACCCTGGCTGCCAGCCAGACGGATAAGCGCATCAAAGCCGTTGCCACCTTGTCCATGTTCAACTCCGGCCGCGTACGCCGCAACGGTTTCCAGGACAAACAGATTGCTACCATCCAGCAGCGTCTGGCCGATGCATCTGAAGCCCGTAATGAAGAACTGAAGGGCAACGTGGAATACATAGGCTTCCTGCCGCCTCACAAAGATGACAACGAACTGCGGAAAATCATGGAAGCCCAGCCGGAAGGCCTCTACAAGGATGGCATCGATTACTACGGCTTATCTTACCGTTCGTCCCGGGCTACGGGCAGCTACACGAAGGAATCGTTCCTGAAACTGATGGCCTTTGATGTGGAAGACCATATGGATTTGATCAATCAGCCGCTCCTCATGGTAGCCGGCAGTGCCGCAGATACCCTGTACATGACAGAAGATGCCTTCAAGAAGGCTGTCAATGCCAAGGACAAGGAATTGTACCTGATCCCGGGGGCCAGCCATATCAAGACGTACTGGCAGCCTGATTTTGTGAAACAGGAATTGGCAAAATTCGAAGAATTTTTCGGGAAAAATCTGTAAGCGTGTAACGTGTAAAGCTTTAAATAAAAGAGGATTGCTTATGACGGAAACGAAACCGCCGTGGGCAATCCTTTTTTGCTGAAAAGGGCAAAAAAACTTGAAAAAAGGCTTGACCGGTAGTAAATACCGGATGATACCATACTCATGTACCAAGGAACGAGGTACAAAACAGTAACCTAATTCTAGTTTATATAACAGTATCAAAAAGGAGATCTTTACAATGAAAGATATGAAGAAAAAAGTAATGGCTATGATTTTTACAGCAATGATGACGGTTGGCGCTTCGGCCTTTGCCGCTGCTCCGGCCGGCGGTTATTCGGAAAACGGTGATTATCAGGCTGCACGGGCATAAGAAAGGGGAGAAAAGAGCATGGAAAACTTCGTTTTTGAAAACAGCACGAAAGCCTACTTTGGCAAGAAATGCGTTGCCCAGTATTTGCCGACCCTGCTTCAGCAGTACGGTTCCAACGTACTGTTAGCCTACGGCGGTGGCTCTATCAAAAAAAACGGAATTTATGATGAAGTGATGGGCATCCTGAAAAAAGCCGGCAAGACAGTGACGGAATTCCCGGGCATCATGGCCAATCCGACGTACAAAAAAGTCCTCGAAGGCGCAACGCTGGCCCAGGATCATCAGGCCGATCTGATTCTGGCCGTCGGCGGCGGTTCGGTCATGGACTGTTGCAAAGCCGTGGCCCTGGCCGCTGTCTATGAGGGCGATGTTTGGGCTGACTTCTGGGCCAAGGGCGGTACCATCGATTTCCCGACGATTCCGCTTGGCATCATCATGACGACGTCCGGCACGGGCAGCGAAATGAACGGCGGCGCCGTCATCACCAATGAAGATTTGAAAGCCAAGACAGGCCGTGATTATCCGCAGCTCAATGCCCGTTTCGCGCTGCTCGATCCCATCTACACCTATTCTGTACCGCAGAAACAGATGATTTCAGGGGCCTTTGATTCCCTGACGCACATGATGGAAACCTATTTCAGTGCACCCGATGAAGACAATGTTTCAGACAGCATCAATGAAGCCCTGATGAAGAGCACTATCCGCAACCTGCGCCGGGCCATTCAGGATCCGGAAGATTATCAGGCCCGCAGCAATCTGGTCTGGGCCTCGACGATGGCAGAGAACCGCATCCTCAAGTTAGGCAAGAAAGGCGATTTCCAGGGCCATATCCTGGAACATGCCCTGGGGGCCTTCACGGACTGCAACCACGGCTGCGGCCTGGCCGTCCTCCTGCCGGTCTATTACCGCCATATCAAGGTTGCCGGAGCCGTGAAATTCGCCCGTTTCGCTACGGAAGTCTGGGGCATCGAAAAAGATGGCAAAACCCTGGCAGAACTGGCCAATGACGGTGTTGAAGCACTCGTCGCTTTCGTTAAAGAAATCGGCCTGCCGACGACCCTGCGTGAATTAGGGATGACGGAAGCACAGAAAGCATTGCTGCCACAGATCGTCGCTACCTGCGTCGCTTCGCCGGGTAGTTATAAACATCTCGATGGGACGGAAATCCTCGATATCTTTAACGAAGCCTGGTAAGGAAAAGGATATATCATGTTAGTCTTACAACAAATGATTATTTTTGTGCTGCTCATGGTCGTCGGGGCCCTGGCGCGTCATTATAAGATCCTGACGCCGGAAAACCAGCCGCAGATCACCAAGCTGGTCGTCAATATCGCCTATCCGGCGATCATCCTCTCCGGCGTGACCGGCAAGGGCCCGCACATCGAAGGTACGGAATTAGCCTACGCTTTCGGTGTCATCGTGGCCATGCTGGCCCTGCTCATGATTTGTGCTCAGCTTCTGCCGCGTATCCTGCGCTATCCGAAAGCCCAGCGCGGTATCGTCAATGTCATGGTCGTCTTTACCAACATCGGCTTCATGGGCGTCCCTATGATTGACAGCATTTACGGCAAAGATGCCCTCATCTATATGACGGTCCTGCTCATTCCTTTTAATCTGCTCTTCTTCTCGTACGTCATTCAGACCATCAAGGGCGGCAGTAATCCGCAGCTGTTCCGCCTGCGCAGCCTGGCTAATACGGGCATGGGTGCCTGCTTCCTTTCCATCGTCCTCTATTTGGCGAATATCCAGCTCCCGTACGTCCTGGCACAGTCCATCAGTATGGTCGGCAGCATGACGGCGCCGCTGGCGATGATGCTCCTCGGTTCCTTCCTCATGGATACGGATTGGAAAGGTCTTATCGACCGCAGGATGATTGCTTTTACCGTGATCAAGATGCTGGTCATCCCCATCGGCATCACCCTGCTTCTCGGTCAGTTCGTACATAACACGTATTTACTGGCTACCTGCATGGGCGCTCTGGCGACGCCGTCTGGCAACGTCATTCCGCTCCTGGCAGCCATTTATAATAAAGAAGCCTATCCCGTTTCCGTACAGGGTATCGCCGTTACGACAGCCGCAGCCGTCGTGACCATGCCCCTGGTGGCAATGGCGATCGGGTTAGGCTGATTTCAAGTTTTTTTGAGACGCCTGCGCAGGAACTGACGGAATTTTTCCTGATCCTGCGGCGGCAGCTGCCGGAACTATTCCAGCAAGAGCCTTTCGTCCGGTGTAATGGAAAATGCGGAGGAGCTCCTGAGGAGCCAGTCGGGACTGACCTGCAGCGCCGCGGCAATGCGCTCGATTTTATCGTGTTTGGGACTGTATTTGCCGGTAAGGTAGTCTGATAAAGAAGAAGGCCGGATGCCGGCACTCCTGGCTAAATCAGCCTGGATTATCTTTTTTTCAGCCATGCCCTGCCGTATGCGCTGTATCAGTTTTCGATTCATAGTACTGCTCCTTTGGCGGATATTTTATGAATCCATTATAAAGAGAAATAGGGAGAGAGAAAAGAAAAATAAAAGATAAGTAGTTGCTACCGGAAACAACAAACGGCATTACTGCTTGCTTTATAAAAAATCGGTAGTTACTACTGAAGAGAGGAGATGACGTTTTGCCTTTTACTTTTGATTATCGCCTGCTGCATTGCTTCATTACCAAGCATTTTCAGTCACAAGTACAGTTCGCACAGTTTTTGGGGATTTCTCCGCAGGAACTGAAGGCTCGATTAGATAATGAAGTTCCCTTTACGCAGCGGGAAATTGATCTCACTGTTTGCTATGCGACGAATAAAATTTTGACAGCCGATCAGATTGTGAAACTGTTTTTTACACATGCTGTCAAAAAAGTCGATGAATAATAGAAAATCATCTATTGAGAAAGGACGCGTGAAACGCTTATGCTTTAAGTACGGAAAACCGTATAAATACATTGCGCATCCTTTATTTTTTTGAAGAAAATGCTTGACCGGTAGCTGCTACCGTAAACTATAGTATAGCTGTAAGGAAAAATAAGCGTCAAAGAAAGGATATGACACGCATGAAAGTTTTATTGGTCAACGGTTCTCCCAATGAAAAGGAATGCACTTATACGGCACTGCAGGAAGTGGCACGCAAAGCCGGCGTCGCTCTGCTGGAACGGGAAGAAGCGATTTTTACGAATTTTATTTACTAAGGAGGAGTCATCATGAAGTTACCGAAAATAGCGGCGGCTGCACTTTTTGCGGCTACCGTACTGACTGGTTCGGCCTTTGCCATGAAACTCGTGACCATCGTCGACCAGGGGAGCTTCCTGGCCGGCGGTACGGTCGTCACAGCGCCGGGGACCTACACAGGGACGACGGAACCGACGAACAATGCCGGTGAAACGCTGCACGGCGACCATGCCTATGTCTTTTATCAGAAACCGAAGAATGCTCATCATAACAGCATGGTCTTCCTGCACGGCTACGGCCAGTCGGCCAAGACCTGGGAAACAACGCCGGACGGCCGCGACGGCTTCCAGAATATTTTCCTGGAAAAAGGCTACAAGACCTATCTCGTCGATGAACCGCGCCGCGGCCGGGCAGGTCGCTCGACTGTAGCAACGACCATCTCTGCTCGTCCGGACGACCAGCTCTGGTTCAATAACTTCCGCATCGGCCAGTGGCCCGGTTACTATGACAATGCAGCCGTTCCGAAAGATGCGGCTTCGCAGGATCAGTTCTTCCGCGCCATGACGCCGGATACGGGCGCCTTTGACCAGAAAGTTGTCGTCGATGCCATGACCGCTGTTTTCGAAAAAGCCGGTGACGGTGTCCTGGTTACGCATTCTGCCGGCGGCGGTCCGGGCTGGGGGACGGCTATGGCTTCGAATCATGTCAAAGGCGTCATCGCGCTGGAACCGGGACCTTCCCCTTCCCGGAAGGAGAAGTACCGTCTGTCGAAAAGACGACGAGTCCTTTCCCGGCCAAAGGGACAGCTGTTTCCATGGATGATTTCATGAAGCTTACAAAGATTCCTATCGTCGTTTACTTTGGTGACAATATCCCGAAAGGGGATACCCCCGTCGCTAACTGGGGTGAAGATAACTGGCGCGTTCGCTGGAATCTGGCCAAGAAGTGGGAAGCCGTCATGAATAAGTATGGCGGTCATGTTCAGGTTATCAGTCTGCCCGATATTGGCATCAAAGGCAATACCCATTTCATGATGGCCGACCTGAATAACCGGGACGTTGCCAATGCCATGGAACAGTGGATGAAAGAAAACGGATTAGCAAAATAAGGAGCGTTGTATATTGTGTGGAAAAAAATGGCAGCGGCTGTTTTGGCAGCCAGCATCTTGACCGGCGCTGCTTGGGCAGCCGATACGGCTTCTGTCCCGGCGCGGACAGCAGCACAGAAACCTATCGTCCTGGAAACGCAGGGCAGCTTTGCCATTGGCGGGACGGCGGTCAAACATGACGGTACCTATTCGGATCAGCATTTTTTGGAACCCCAGGGACAGAAAGCCTACGGGGACCATGCCTATGTCTTTTATCAGATCCCGGCGCAGGCGAAGAAATATCCGATTGTCTTCCAGCACGGCGGGGCCCAGTCAAAACGTACCTGGGAAACGACGCCGGACGGCCGTGAAGGATTCCAGAACATCTTCCTGCGCAAGGGCTACAGTGTCTATCTCCTGGATCAGCCGCGCATCGGCGAAGCCGGCTTGGCGACGGTGCCTGATAACGGCGCCAATCCTTATGCCAGCAATCCCATGTATGCCGATAAGGCGCTCTACCAGCTTTGCCGTGTCGGCACCTTCGACGGCGACCGGCCCATACCGTTCAAAAATACGGCCTTCCCGAAGGATGCGGCCAGCTATGATCAATTCCAGAGGACCTGGACGCCTTATGAAGGCCAGCTCGACGATGATGTCAGTGCCGATGCCTTGGCCAAGCTCTTCGATAAAATCGGTCCGGCTGTTTTAGTTACTCATTCCATGGGCGGCACCGTAGGCTGGAGAACGCCGTTCCGTACGGATAACGTTAAGGCCATCGTCGCCTTTGAGCCGGGCGGCTCGCCGTTCCTCTTCCCGGAAGGGGAAGTACCGCAGGCAGAAATTCCTGTCTACGCACCGGTCGCAGCGCAGGCCAAAGCCGTACCGCTCAAGGATTTCATGAAACTGACGAAGATTCCTATCATTCTTTATTATGGAGATAACATCGCCGATAAGCCATCCAAACAGGTTGGCCCGGATAAATGGCGCAGTGAATTCGACATGGCAAAGAAATTCGTCGCTGCTGTCAACCGTCACGGCGGCCATGCCGAAATCGTCCATCTGCCCGATATCGGCATCAAAGGGAATACGCATTTTCTCATGTCCGATCTCAATAACCAGCAGATTGCCGACCTCATGGCCAACTGGCTCCATAAACAGGGGGTGGATGTATGATGAATTATAAACATTTCGTACGTTGGGCTGCGGCGGCGCTGCTCATTTCACCGCTCTTTTTCATCGGAACGGATACGGCAGCGGCAGCAGTACCCCAGTCGACGGCCGTTGTCCAGAAAGAGATACACGGCCGTCAGGAAAAAGGGGTCCAGGCCGGACCGGGCATTGCCGTTGTCCAAACCACGGCCGGCAAGGTCCAGGGCTATGTCCGGCAGGGAATCTATACCTATCACGGCATTCCTTATGCAGAGGCAAAGGAACGCTTTAAACCGGCCCAACCCG
>OBLF01000095.1_pt1 | contig 111872 bp, 92 predicted proteins | sample 1519231 | NCBI WGS metagenome assembly OBLF01 (sample SAMEA2602895, study PRJEB22501) | metagenome
GCCGGAAAAGCCCGGAATATCAAGGAAAAACAGCTCAAAAACTCGCGCAGTACGGCCTCAAAGCCGCTCGTCGCGCACCGCAGTTCAGCAAGCGCTGATTACCCGCTGCGCAGCGAAAGCCTTATCCCACAGCAAAACTGGCGCTGGTCCTTGTGGGCCGGCGCCTTTTCTATAGCAAAAAGGAGAATCCATGGCCTTATCCGTAAAAACGAAAGAGCATATCCGCCGCTGGGCGGCGCGGGTGCTGCCCAAGTGGGGCGCACTGGCGGGCGGGGGCGCCGCATTGGCGGCGGCCATCGCGTTTACTGGCACGGCGCTGCACTTTACCACCGTCAACGACACCCACGGCGGCAGCGTGCGCATCCTGACGGCATCCACCGACCTGGACACCGTGCTGGAGCAGGCCGACACCCCGCAGCTGCGGGAGCATGACCGCGCCGTCTGGACGCACACCGACGACGGTGAACAGCTCGACGTTCTGCGCGCTTACACCGTGCCCATCACGGCGGATGGCACCACGCAGGAGATCATCACCACCGGGGCAACGACGGCGGAATTGCTGGCCCAGGCCGGGCTGGCCTGGACCGAGGATGATATCCTGAGCAGCGGCCCCGACGAGATCATCCCCGAGGGCGGTAGTATCACACTGCAGCGGGTCAGCTATGTGGAGTACACCCAGGACGAGGTCATCCCCGCTGCGGTGGAGGATATCCCCACCAGCCTGTTCTATCGCAAGCAGGACAAGACGATGACCCTGCAGGAGGGTGTGGATGGCCTGGACACCGTGACCTACCGCGAGACCTGGATCGACGGCCAGTGGACAGCCACCGATGAAATCGACCGTGTGACCCAGGCTGGCATGGTGCCCACCATGGAGAAGGTCTACGGCGAGGGCGCGCCTGTGTCGCAGTTCGTTGGGCCGGAGATCGTGGACGGCGTCCCCGCTGAAGGTGTGGCTGAGGCCTACACGAACCAGCGTTCCACCGGCTACTCGGCATCGGAAACGGCCAAAGGTGCCAGCGGCCGCCGCCTGACCTACGGTACGGTGGCCATCAATCCCAACATCATCCCTTACGGCTCGCTGATGTACATTACCAGCGCCGACGGCAAGTTCGTCTACGGCTATGCCTACGCCGCCGACACCGGCACGGCCATGATGGAAGGCTCGGCCTTCATCGATCTGTACTACGAGACCTATGACGAGTCCGTGATGAGTGCGGTCATCCCGGTGAACGTCTATGTGCTGGACGACGAGACCGCCGCCAAGTACAAAGAGCAGAACGATGCGATCCTCGCGGCTGACACGGTGGTCGGCAGATAAAGCAGCAGACAAAAAATAACAGGGTCGTGAACCGCTGCGGTTCACGACCCTGTTATTGTACAATTTTACTTCGTGCCGAAGATACGGTCGCCGGCGTCGCCCAGGCCGGGGACGATGTAGCCGTTGTCGTTCAGCTTCTCGTCCAGGGCACCGACATAGATGTCCACATCGGGGTGGGCCTCATGCAGGGCCTTCAGGCCCTGGGGCGCGGCCACCAGGCCGATGAACTTAATGTGCTTGGCACCGCGCTTTTTGATCTGGCCGATGGCGTCACAGGCGCTGCCGCCGGTGGCCAGCATCGGGTCCAGAACAAAGACCTCGCGCTCGTTGATGTCGTTGGGCAGCTTGCAGTAGTACTCGACCGGCTCCAGCGTTTCCTCGTTGCGGTACATACCGATGTGGCCGACCTTGGCGGCGGGGATCAGGTTCAGCATACCGTCCACCATGCCCAGGCCTGCGCGCAGGATGGGCACCAGGGCCAGCTTACGGCCGGCCAGGACCTTGGTGCGGGCCAGGGCAACGGGGGTCTCGACCTCGACTTCCTCGGTGGGCAGGTCGCGGGTGGCCTCATAGCAGAGCAGCATCGCGATCTCGCTTACCAGGTCACGGAACTCCTTGGTGCCGGTGTTGCGGTCGCGCAGCAGGCTGATTTTGTGCTGGATCAGGGGATGGTCAACAATTTCAACAACGCTCATGGTATGATCTCCTTGCAATTCAAAAATATTCAGCCTGCCGTGCAGGCAATGAAACTTAGTGATTTTCCAGTGCCATCATCTTGTCGATGCGCTGCTGGTGGCGGCCGCCCTCGAACGCAGCGTTCAGGAAAGCGTCCACGATCTGGCAGGCCAGTCCCGCACCCACCACGCGGCCGCCCAGGCACAGGGCGTTGGCGTTGTTGTGGCGGCGGGTGAACTCCGCGCTGAAGGTGTCGCTGCAGCAGCAGGCACGGATACCCTGCATCTTGTTGGCGCACATCGACATACCCACGCCGGTGCCGCAGCACAGGATGACCAGCGCACAGCTGCCGTCCTGTACGGCCTTGCAGCCCTTGGCGGCATAGTCGGGGTAGTCCACGCTGGCGGTGGAGTCGGTGCCAAAGTCGGTGTAGGCAATGCCCAGCTCGTTCAGGTGTGCCTTGATGGCCTCTTTCAGCTCATAGCCGCCGTGGTCGGCAGCCAGTGCAATCGGTTTGTCAAACTTCATTTTGTTTCCCCTCTATTTTTTCACGTTCCGCGCGCTCCCGCTCGGCCTGGCTCAGCCGGTGGTAATCCGGCAGCAGGGCGGCGGGGGGCACACATTCGCCCTTTTCCCACATGGCCTTGGCGGCCAGCGCTACGCCCGCACCGCGCAGAACCTGCAGCGGCTGCGGCACAGCGGCCACGCCCGGAACGCTCTTATATGTATTGTAACACAAAGTTGCGCCGTCGCCAACAAAAAACAAAGGTTTTTTACAGCTTTGTACAAAATTTTCCAGCGCTGTGACCGGCTCGGCGGCGTCTGGGGTCAGGCGGTCATGACTGGCAAGGTCAAACGCGCCCCAATACACCTGCCCGCGGCGGGCGTCCTGTGCGCCGATGACGGTGCCCTCGCCCGAAAGGCCGTAGGCCAGTGCGGCCATCGTGGAGACGCCCGCGCAGGGGATCTGTTTGGGCAGGGCCAGCCCCTTGACGACGGCCAGCCCGATGCGCAGCCCGGTAAAGCTGCCGGGGCCGTTGGTCACACCCAGCACGTCCAAATCGTCCACGGTCAGGCCGCAGGCTTTCAGCGCGGTATCGATCATGGGCAGCAGTGTCTCACTGTGGGTCAGGCCGTTGTTGCACTGGGCCTCGTACAGCAGGGTATCGTCCCGCAGCACCGCCACAGCCGCCGTTTTGCCGGCGGTGTCCAAAGCCAATAAATTCATTGAAATCACCTATTTATCATTCAATCGTAATCTTCCGCGTCGTCTCATCCACACGCTCAATGTGGATTTTGATGGGATTTTCCAGCGCCAGCAGCTCGGCGCAGTTCTCGCTCCACTCGCAGGCAACGACGGCTCCCATGTCGAGGTAGTCATAGAACCCGGCGGCGGCCAGGTCGTTTTCGGTGTGGATGCGGTACAAGTCAAAATGTGCGAACGGCCGCGGGCCGCGGTAGTAGTTGACAATGGCAAATGTCGGGCTGGATACCGGGTCGGTGCAGCCCAAGCCCTCGGCCAGGCCCTGGCAGAAGGCGGTCTTGCCCGCGCCCAGGCCCCCGGTGAACGCGATCAGCGCCCCCGACGGCAGCGTCTTGGCAAAATCCCGCCCGGCGGCGACGGTTTCTTCCCGCGAATGGGTCGTAAATTCCTGCATAGGCAAACTCCCTGCCTGCGGCCGAATAGAACAGTGGCCGCACTCGTATATATTATAGTACACAAAAACCGATTTGTAAAATTTAATCTGTAACTTGGCAAAAACCGTCGAAATGCGGTATAATACAAATACTATCAGGGGAAGGAGTCCGCCCATGTATCCGCTTATCCGCCGGTATCTGCGCCGGGTCGATGTGTTCTATCTGCTGCTCTGCGCGGCGTGCTCGGCGCTCAGCGTCGTGGTGCTGGTGTCCATCGGCCAGACGCAGCTGGGATCCAACAACAAGGCGTCGGTGCAGCTTATCGCCAGCCTGCTGGGGCTGATGCTGGCGGTGGTGTTCTCCACTGCGGATTACCACGCGCTGGCCCGGGCCTGGCCGCTGCACGCCGTGGTGGCCTGGGGGCTGGTGCTGCCCACCCTGTTTTTGCGCAACGTCAATACGGGGCTTGTCACGATCGGGTACGACGCGGGCGGCACCTCCAATTACAGCTGGTACCGCGTCGGCGGCATGACATTCCAACCCGCCGAGCTGGCAAAAATCAGCTTTATTTTGACATTGGCGCTGCATTTGAGCAACGTGCGCGGCCAGGTCAATAAGCCGAAAAATTTGCTGCTGCTCCTGCTGCACATCGGGCTGCCTGCAGCGGCCATCCATGTACAGGGCGACGACGGCACGGCGCTGGTGTTTTTAGGGATAGGCCTAGTCATGCTCTTTGCGGGCGGGCTGTCCCACTGGCTGGTGGCGGGCGGCCTGGCGGCGGGGGCTGTGGGCGGTGCGGCGCTGCTGGTGCTGCGGCCCGGCATTTTAAAAGGATACCAGTTCAAGCGCATTCTGGCCGTGCTTACGCCCGACGACCCCGCGCTGGCGGACATCACCTACCAGCAGAACAAGGGTGCCATGGCCATCGGAACCGGCGGGCTGACCGGGCAGGGGCTGTTTTCCGGTGAGCACATCTTTGTGCCCAACGCCTGGAACGATTTTATCTTTGCGTACCTCGCCAACGTGCTGGGCTTTATCGGTGCGGCGGTGGTGCTGGTGCTGCTGCTGGCACTCTGCCTGCGCACGCTGCAAACCGGTCTGCGCTGCCCTGACGCGCTGGGGTGCAATATCTGCGTGGGCATTTTTGCGGCGCTGTTTTTGCAGTGTGTCATCAACCTGGGCATGAATTTGCAGGTGCTGCCGGTCATCGGCGTGACGCTGCCGTTCTTCTCGGCGGGCGGGTCCAGCGTCGTGATGATGTATCTCTGCGTCGGCATTGTGCTGAGCGTCGGCATGAACACCCGCCGCAGCAAGCTGGATATGCAGCGGATCATATAAGTAAAACGGGAGCGGCGGAAAGCTGCTCCCGTTTTTATCATTCTGCGGTTTTGGGGTCGGGCATGAACAGCCCGGGAATCAGGCAGACCGCCGACACACCGACGATGATGAACACGGTGCGGGACAGCCAGCTCATGCTGCCGCCCAGCAGCCACCCTACAGCGTTGACCCCCCAGATGCCATAAATGCCCCAGTTGATGCCGCCGATAATGGCCAGCAAAAGTAAAAGTTTTTTGAAACAAGACATGGATGATACCCTCCTTTGTGGGAGAGTATGTGCGGGGATGCGGGAGTTTATGCGCGGCTGAAGCGGGACCCGCGACTTACCGGCACATCCCTTTCACGGTTCATCCGCAGGGAAAAATCCTGCCCCCTTCGTGGGGCGTCGAGGACGCCGCCCTCTACATTCCTTGTCGTAAACCTTCCGCCTATTTGTAGGGGCCGCATATAGGCGGCCCGCCAACCTTAACGCCATATCCGGCTTACGCATCGTCACCCTGTAGGGGCCGGGCATGCCCGGCCCGCAGTTTTGCCATAAGTATCTGCTTATCCTTACAAACTTGAATTTGTAATTACATTCCATACATATTGGCATTCTTTACAATCACTCTATCTCCTTTTTCTAATTGTTCCTTAGAAACTCCTCTTAACCCAAGTCCAACATGTTCTGTTTTATATCCACAACCATTTGATTTTCGTTCTTTTGTATGTATATCGATGGTAGTAATTATAGTCTCTAATACACCTCCATTTGTTTTATAAACACACGCATTTTCTCCTTCTCTACACATTCCTGTTGATATGTTTCCTGTGGCAACTGTTCCAACCCCCATAATTGTAAATACATCATCAATAATCAATTCAAAGTCTTCTTTTAAACATAATGGAACATCTAATCTGTTCATATACTCTTTTTCTCGCTCTTTTTTGCTTTTACCAAATAATCCCATAGTGTTTCTCCTTTATAACTTCCGATTTGTCATCCTGATCATATCACAAAAAAATCGCCCATGCCAAAACCCGGCATGGGCGCTGCCTTTACTGCTTTAGTTTTTCAGCGCCTGCATCGGGGCGGGGATGCGGCCGCCGCGGTGGATCATGACCGCAGGGCTGAACTTGCTGATGGGCATGATGGGCGCGTGGCCCAGCAGGCCGCCAAAGTCCAACACGTCGCCGGCCTTGTGGCCGATGGCGGGAATGACGCGCACCGCCGTCGTCTTGCTGTTCACCATGCCGATGGCGGCTTCATCCGCAATCAGGGCACTGATGACCTCGGCGGTGGTATCGCCCGGGATGACCACCATGTCGATACCGACCGAGCAGACCGCCGTCATGGCCTCGAGCTTTTCCAGCGTCAGGCTGCCGCAGTTGGCGGCGTTGATCATGCCATCGTCCTCCGACACCGGGATGAACGCGCCGGACAGGCCGCCGACATGGTTGGACGCCATGACGCCGCCCTTCTTGACCGCGTCGTTCAGCAGGGCCAGGCAGGCCGTGGTGCCGCAGCAGCCGCAGCTTTCCAGGCCCATCTCTTCCAGAATGTTCGCAACGCTGTCGCCGATGGCGGGCGTCGGGGCCAGCGACAGGTCGATGATGCCCGCAGGCACGCCGAGGCGCTCGCTGGCGAGGTTTGCCACCAGCTGGCCCAGGCGGGTAATTTTGAACGCCGTGCGCTTGACCAGCTCGGCCACCTCATCCATCGGGGCGTCCTTCGACAGCTTGGCCAGCGCGGCACGCACCGCACCGGGGCCGGAAACGCCGACGTGGATCTCGCAGTCCGGCTCGCCGGGGCCGTGGAACGCGCCCGCCATGAAGGGGTTGTCCTCAGGCGCATTACAGAACACGACGAGCTTTGCGTCGCCCATGCACATATTGTCCTTGGTCAGCTCGGCGGTCTCGCGCACGACCTGGCCCATCAGTTTGACGGCGTCCATATTGATGCCGGACTTGGTGGAGCCGATATTGACGCTGGAACATACAATATCGGTCTCGGCCAGCGCACGGGGGATAGCCTCGATCAGGCGCTTGTCGCCCGCCGAAAAGCCCTTGTGTACCAGCGCGCCGAAGCCGCCGATGAAGTTGACCCCCACGGCCTTGGCCGCGCGGTCCAGTGCCTTGGCGTACTGCACCGGGTCGGCATCAGGCGCAGCGCCCAGCAGCATGGCAATCGGCGTGACGCTGATGCGCTTGTTGACGATAGGAATGCCGTACTCGGCGCTGATGCCGTCCACGACCGGGACGAGATTGCCCGCCAGACGGACGATCTTGTTGTAGATTTTTTCGCAGGCTTTGTCGCCGTCCGGGTCGATGCAGTCCAACAGACTGATGCCCATGGTGACGGTGCGCACATCGAGATTTTCTGCGGTGAGCATCTCGATGGTTTCCATAATGTCGCGGCTGTTGATGATTCTCATACTGCCGCCCCCTTAAATGGTGTGCATGGCGTCAAAGACTTCCTGGCGGGTCACAGTGACCTGCATCTTCATCTCTTTGCCCAGCTCGGCGAAGCGGTCGCGCACAGCGGCGGCCTCGGCGGTCGATTTGCTCAGATCCACCAGCATGATCATGCAGAACATCTCCTGCATGATGGACTGGGAGACGTCCTCAATGTTGATATTCAGCTCGGCACACACCGCGCTGACCTTGGCAACGACACCCACGGTGTCCCGCCCAATGACCGTGATAACTGCTTTCATAGTATGACCCCCTCAAAATGTCCGGTGATAAACGGAATACTGCCATTATAACAAAATTCTGCCAAAGAGTAAAGAATTTAACGAAAAGTGATACTTTTTCAAATGGGCGAACAGCCAACAAGCTGCCGCTTTGCAGGGGCCGCACAGGTGCGGCCCGCAACTGTACGGCGGACATCCGCTTGCCTTTCACGCGCGGGCCGGCCATGCCCGGCGGCCCCCACAGGGCGTCGGAAATGTCAAAACTCCGCCGAATGTTCCGCGCCGCGTACATCATCCCGCTGCAATTCGGCCAGCAGTTCATCCTCGCCGCCGTGGAGCAGCAGCTTCTCGCTGTACTGCTCAAACCGCTCACACTCGTTCTCGGCCAAGAACGGCGCGGAGTCAGGGCCGAGGGCCAACTCGTTGACAAACACGACCATCTCCTGGCCGTCTTCAAACGCCTGCTCCATAAAGTCAAAGGCGCATTCCAGCGCGTCGCCCGCAGTGGAAACCGCTTCCTCCCGGTGGCGCACCTGCGCATTGAACGCCCCGCGCACCGTGTCAAAGGCGTCGTCAGCATCCAGGGCGCTGTCCAGGTGCCTGCTCCACTCTTCCAGCAGGGCCAGCGTGCGGGTGCGGGCGGCGGCTTCATCGGGCAGCAGTGCCCCGGCAGCCTTGTCGGTGTCCAGCCGGGCGCGGTAATTCTCGCACTGGGCGGCAAACAGCGCAGCGGGGTCAGCGTCATCCTGCTGGGTCAGTGTGCGCTTAAAGCTGCGCAGCTGCTGGTAGCAGGCATCCGTCACCGCGCCGGTGGCCGTGGCGGCGGCAAAGCGGGTGTTCAGCCCCGCCAGCAACAGGCTGACCAGGCTGATGCGCTCGTCAAAGCTCGCGTCCATGGCGCGGGCCACCACCGTGTCAAAGGGCTTGCCCTGCAGGATATCCTCGACGCCATAGTCCTGGTGGTACTTGCGATAGAGCACCCAGTAGGCCGCAAAATCCCGCGCGACCTCCGGGTGGCGCAGGTATTGCCCGATGACGCCCTCGTCGATGGGCAGATTCAGCTTGTCTGCCGCCTGCAAGAAGGCGGACAGATCCTCCCACCCGCGGGCGGTCACAAACTGTACGCCGTCCACATCGTTCTCGATTTTGTAAAAGTGCTGGGGGCGCAGTTCCAGATAGGCCGTCACGGCGGGGTGCAGCCGGTGGGCGCGGGCGTAGTCCTGCCAGACGCTCAGCTTCGGCTCAACGTCGATGCGCCGCACGCGGTCCAGCGTGACGAGGTCAAATTCCCGCACACTCTTGTTGTACTCCGGCGGGTTGCCCGCCGCCACAATGACCCAGCCTTCCGGCACGGCCTGGTTGCCGAAGGTCTTGCACTGCAAAAATTGCAGCATCGTCGGGGCCAGCGTCTCGCTGACGCAGTTGATCTCGTCGATGAACAGGATACCGTTTTTCTTGCCGGTGCGCTCCATGGCCGCGTAGACGCTGGCGATGATCTCACTCATCGTGTACTCGGTCACGCTGCGGGTCTTGCCGCCAAAATCCCGCTCCCGGATGAAGGGCAGGCCCACGGCACTCTGCCGCGTGTGGTGGGTGATGGTATAGGCAACCAGCGCAATGTCGCACTCCTGCGCAATCTGCTCCATAATTTGGGTTTTGCCTACGCCCGGCGGGCCCATCAGCAAAATGGGGCGCTGGCGGATGGGCGGTATCAGCGGGCGGCCAATATCGTCCGTGGCAAGGTAGGCTTGCACAGAACGCTTGATTTCCTCTTTGGCACGTTGAATATCCATGACTCATCGTCCTTTCGGGTTAAATTCTTCCGGCTGCAAAACAAGGCGCATGGCCCAGGGCGGCACATCGGGCGGGGCGGTGCCGTCCTCCAGAAACAAAAACGCAACATCGAACGCCGGGCGGCGTGTGGGATAGACACCCTTGCCGTCGGTGAAGTATAAAACACCCTGCAAGTCTCGCAGTGCGCCGTCCTGGCGCAGTTCTTCAATGCGGGCGAATGCGGGGCGGAAGTCCGTTCCGCCGCCGCCCACCAGTGTAAACTGAGCCGTGTAGCGGTCGAGGGCGTCCAAATCGTTCAGCCAGGTTTCGTCCCGCACGGCGTTGTCCGCCTGCATGACCAAAATGCGGCACTGGCGGAAAAAGCTGTCCTGGCTTTTTAACAAGGTGAAGGTCTCTTTCAAAAACGCCTTGACCAGCTCGCCCGCGGTGGACTCGCTGGTGTCCACCACAATGACGAAGTCGCGGATCTTTTTCACCTCGCGGCTTTCCAGCGGCTCAATTAAGGGCATATTGCCATAGGTGCGCAGGCCGTAGCTGTAAAAGCCCAGGTCAAATTCCTCGGGGTCAAGGTGCGGCTCCTCATGCCAGACGGCGAAGCGGCGCAGGAAGTCGCGGTAGGTGCGGCGGCTGCGCCCGGCCTGCACCTGGGCCTGCAAAGCCTGGGCGGCGGTGTCCTGCCCGGCGCGCTGGCCGTTTTCCTCCATGCTCAATTCGGTCTGGCGGCCCAGGTTTTCCCACTGCTTGCCGCGCATCTGGGCCTCGGGGCTGGTGGGGTCGGCAGGCCACAGGCGGTGGCTGTCGGTGTAAAACTCCCGCTGCCACTTGTTCAACGTTTCGGCGTCGGTCTTAGTCAGCACACGGTAGATTGGCCCGGCGGCCAGAAATTTGCATGACTGCCGCAGTTGTGTATAACATTGCTGCCGCACCCAGCCCACCGGGCGCTTCGTGGCGGCGGTGTTCAGGGCGTCCAGCGTGCTTTCCACGGCAATGTCACAGGCCAGGCCCCACAGGTCGGGATCGCGCTTGTCCCGCAGCCACAGGTGGCGGAAGATGCAGTGGAACAAACTGTGCAGGTAGGCCCGGGGCAGGTAGCGGCGGTTTTTGCGGTAGGTGTCCAGCACCCAGGGCGCAGGGTAGTAGAGCGCCCCGCCGTCGGTGGCAAAGCTGCCGCCGCTCTCCGTCTGTGCGGCGGGCAGTGCCCCCAGCGCCGCCGTCAGGTAGCGCTGATCCAGATACAACTCCCCGCGCAGCTGTTCCATGACCCGGCGGGCCATCGTCTGTTCCCATTCGGTTTGGGTTTGGATGTGTTTGGGCATTTTTACAAATCCTCAAAATCATAGGTCTTTTTCACCCGCCTGGGGCGGCCCAACAAAATGGCTGCCCCGGCGCTCCAACCGGCGCGGGAACAATAGACGGCGGCGTCGGCGGTGGGCAGGCCTAGGCCCACCAGCAGCCGCAGCGCGGCTTCGTCCCGGGTGTCGATGGCCAACTTGAACGCATCCGCCGGGTGGGCGGTCAGATACAATTCATAGTCTGCGCGGGCGTTGTCGCTCAGGCCGAACGGCTGCACCAGCCGCCCCAGCGCCAGGCGGCAGAGCGTATCCGCGCTCTCGCCGACGCAGGCCTGCGTGAACGATGCGTCAAACGCCGCGTAATCTACTGCGCCGCCGGGCGTAAAGCACTGCCGCATCCGGTAGCCCTCGCCCTCAATGCTGTGATTGAAAATATGCGCGGGGGTGTTCTCGTCCAAAAACTCCGAATACTCGGGGTAAAACAGCCGCGCACCATCCAATTCTGCCGTGATATCGGCGCTGACAGCCCCCAGCAGCTTTTTTAGCCCGGTGGGGGCGTCCGCTGCGGCCCGCAGCCTAAACACCCGTAACTGGCGGCAGTTCGTGAACAAATCGCTGCCCAAGGATTCCACCCCGGCCCCCAGCGTGACCCGGCGCAGCTTGCGGCAGTTGTAAAATGCCGCGCTGTGCAAGACCCGCACCGTGTCCGGCAGAGTGACTTCCTCCACAAAATTGCCGGTGATCTCGTGGGTGTCGGTGCCGGTGCATTGCGCCCCGGGCCTGACAGGCTTTTCCGCAAAGCAGTAGGGGCCGATCTCCACAACGGGCAGACCGCCAATAACGCCGGGCACGGCGGGGCAGGGGGTATCCCCCAGCAGGCGCAGCACCCGTACGCCGCCCGCGCATGGCTCCCAGAAAACCGTCACAAAAAAAGCCCCCTTTACATTACCGCCATTATAGCATAAAATAGGGACGCGAGAAACAGAAAAGTGAGAGAAATCTATGAGAAGTGTCAAGCAAACGGATATTTTGACCGGCAGCATCCCCAAACAGCTGCTGTTGTTCTTTCTGCCCATCTGGTTCGGTACGCTGTTCCAGCAGCTGTACAACACGGCGGATACTCTGATCGTCGGCAACTTTGTGGGCACCAACGCGCTGGCAGCGGTGGGCGCAACCAGCTCTTTTGTCAACCTGTTGGTGGGCCTGTTCGTCGGCCTGTGCAGCGGCGCGGGCGTTGTCATTGCCCAAAGCTGGGGCGCCCACGATGCCGACGCCGTTGACCGGCAGGTACACACGGCGCTGGTGCTCAGCGTGGGGCTGGGTGCGCTGCTGACGGTGCTGGGCCTGCTGACCGCTGAGCCGATGATGCGCCTGATGGGTACGCCTGCGGAAATACTGGACGATGCAGCGCTGTATCTGCGCGTCTACTTTTTGGGCATGATCCCCCAGATGCTCTACAACATGGGCACAAATATTCTGCGTGCCATCGGCGATTCCAAGCGGCCGCTGTACTTTTTGATGGCGGCGTCGCTCGTCAATATCGCGCTGGACGTTGTGTTTATTGCGGTGTTCGGCTGGGGCGTTGCGGGCGCGGCGTGGGCCACGGTACTCAGCCAGGTAGCCAGCGCGGTGCTGACGCTGCGGTGCATCGTCGGCTCCCAGGGGATGCCCTGGCACGTCCGGCCCGAAAAACTGCGGCTGCACGGCGATGTGTTCGCGGCCATCTGCACCATCGGCGTGCCCGCTGCAGCCCAGAGCGCCATGTACAACATCAGCAACATTTTCATCCAGAGCAGCATGAACAGCTTCGGCACCAGCACGATTGCGGCGTGGGGTGTCTACGGCAAGATCGATTTTGTGTTCTGGATGACGATCAACTCGCTGGGTATCGCCATCACGACCTTTGCGGGGCAGAACTTTGGCGCACGGCAGTACGACCGCGTGCGGCGCGGCGTGCGGGTCTGCCTTGCCATGGCGGCGGGCATCACGCTGTTCATCAGCGTTACGTTCTACAATCTGGCGGAGCCGCTGTTCCGGCTGTTCAGCCAGGATGACGCGGTCGTGGCCGTGGGCGTCGGCATGATGCACGTCCTGACGCCGGTGTACATCACCTATATCTGCATCGAGGTGTTGGCCGGGGCGCTGCGCGGCTGCGGCGATGTGCGCATTCCGACGCTGATCACGGTGTTTTTTGTCTGCGGCCTGCGGATGCTGTGGCTGTTTGTGGCCGTGCCGATCCACCACGAGGTCGCCACGGTGGAGTTGAGTTATCCCATCACCTGGACGCTGGCATCCGCGCTGTTTATTGTGTACTACCTCAAGGGCGGCTGGATGCAGCGCTGCGCGGAGAAGTGGGAGAGAAAACAGAAAGCGTAACAACAAAACCCCCATCGGGAAAATTTCCGATGGGGGTCATTTTTACAAATTACAGCTTAAAGCTATCCTTCAGCGTGACGATGCGGTTGTACACGCCCTCGTGCTTGCTGTCCGGCGTAAAGTAGCCGTTGCGCACGAACTGGAAGCGGTCGCCGGGTTTGGCGTCCTTCAGGCTCTCCTCGAGCTTCGCACCCTGCAGTACCTTGACGCTGTCCGGGTTCAGGTAATCCTTGAAGTCGGCATCGTCGGGGATGCTGTTCATATTGGACTCGGTGAACAGTTTGTCGTACAGCTCAACCTCGGCGTCCAGGCAATGGGCGCAGCTGACCCAGTGGATGGTGCCGCGCACTTTGCGGCCGTCGGCGGGGTTGCCGTTGCGGGTCTCCAGATCAGCCTCGGCGTGGATCGCTACGACCTTGCCGTTCTCGTCCTTGTCCACGCCGGTGCAGCGGACCAGGTACGCACCCATCAGGCGGACTTCGCTGCCCAGGGTCAGGCGCTTGAACTTCGGCGGCGGCACCTCAAAGAAGTCGCTGTTCTCGATCCACAGCTCCTTGGTGAAGGCGACCTTGCGGGTCGTTGAGTCGTTGGCGTCGCGGTTCGGGTTGTTGGGCAGGTCAAAATACTCGCACTGGTCGGCGGGGTAGTTGTCGATGATGAGCTTGACGGGGTCCAGCACGGCCACGCGGCGCTGGGCGTTCAGCTCCAGCTCGGCACGCAGCACGGCCTCCAGCTGGCGCATATCGACGAGGTTGTCCGCCTTGGAGATGCCGGCGTCCTTAACGAACTTGAAGATGCTCGTCGGCGTGTAGCCGCGGCGGCGCAGACCGGACAGGGTGGGCATACGGGGGTCGTCCCAGCCGTCCACGATGTTTTTCTCCACCAGCTCACGCAGGTAGCGTTTGCTCATGACGGTGTTCGTCACGTTCAGGCGGGCAAATTCGCGCTGCTTCGGGAACTCTTTGCCGAACAGGTTGGTGATGACCCACTCGTACAGGGGACGGTGGTTCTCAAATTCCAGGCTGCACAGGCTGAAGGTGATACCCTCGATAGCGTCCTGGATCGGGTGTGCGAAGTCGTACATCGGATAGATGCACCACTTGTCGCCCTGGCGGTGATGCTCGACGTGCTTGATGCGGTAGATGGTCGGGTCGCGCATATTCATGTTCGGGCTTGCCAGGTCGATCTTGGCGCGCAGCGTCTTTTCGCCGTCGGCAAACTCGCCCGCGCGCATACGGCGGAAGAGGTCGAGGTTTTCTTCCGGCGTGCGGTCGCGGTAGGGACTGGGGCGGCTGGGCTTGCCGGCGTCGTTGCCGCGGTACTCCTGCATCTGCTCGCGGGTCAGGTCGTCCACATAGGCCTTGCCCTCCTTGATGAGCTGCTCGGCGTACTCGTAGCAGCGCTCAAAATAATCACTGCCGTAGAAAATGCCGCCGTTCGGCTCAGCACCCAGCCATTTCAGGTCCTGCAGGATGCTCTGCACGTACTCGTCACCCTCGCGGGCGGGGTTCGTGTCGTCAAAGCGCAGGTTGAACAGGCCGCCGTAGTGCTTGGCGATGGTATAGTTGATGAAGATCGCCTTGGCGGAACCGATGTGCAGGTAGCCGTTCGGCTCCGGCGGGAAGCGGGTATGCACAACATCGACCTTGCCCTCAGCGAGGTCGGCGTCGATGATATCCGTCAAAAAGTTGGAAAATTTTTCGTCTGCCATGATTACACCCCAAATTATATGCCGCAGCGCCACACCGCAGGGGTGGATGCTCGCATCGACCCCCACAAGCGCCCGGCAATGCTATTTTTAACTATTTTACTATTATACCGTGTACAACTGCATTTAGCAAGGGGCAAAAACTTCTGCGCGCCTACTGTTATTTATAAAAGGTTTGTGCTATAATCAATACTGATTTACTATGTTGCCATGAAAGGGGGCATCCGCTATGCCGACCCCGCAAAACAGGGAGCCGGGCCGCCGCCCGCGCAACCCCGATACAGAACGCTACACGATGCAGGGCGATTGGGCTGTGCCCAACCAGCACCCCACGGCCCCGCCCCAGCGGCGCGCCCCCACGCAGGAACAGCGCCGCGCCGCCGCCCGCCGACGGCGGGAAATTCGCCGCCGACGCCGCAGGCTGGCCGTGCTGGGCACGGTGGGCGGCGTGCTGGTGCTGTCCGGCATCATCACGGTGCTGCTGCCCAAAAGCATGAAGGGCGAGACCGAAGCCGCGCCTCTGCCCACCGCAGACCCCGCAGGTACCCGCCTGGTGGCCCCGCTGCCCTACGCCGGGGCGGGGGACAGCGGCAGCCAGAACGCTCAGACGCTGAACTGGGGCACCGTCGGCCCGCAGCGCCAGACCGCTGATACCGGCTACACCTACACGGCGCTGCCCGCAAAGCCCGCCGCCCTGCCGGAGTTTGGCCGGGTGGATACCAGTTGGTTCGCCGACGCAGCCTTCCTGGGTGACTCGCTCACCGCTGGCTTCTGCGCCAATGAGTACAACATTGATGTGGGTGGTGCGCTGATCTGTGGGTATGAGGGCATCAGCCCCAACACCGTTGTCAACCGCACCACCGTCACCAGCCCCGACCGGGGCGAGGAAGTCCCGCTGGATGTGCTGGCCGCCGCCCAACCCGCCAAGCTGTATATTTTGATCGGTACAAACGCCCTCGTCCAGCCCGGCAACGATGACAGCTTTTTGGCCTACTACGGAAAAATGCTGGACGACCTGCGCACGGCGCTGCCTGACACGACGTTCTATGTGCAGTCGGTGCTGACTGCCACACAGGAAAAGGTCAGCGACAGCCTCCCGGGCCTGGCACCGGACCGGCTGGCGGCCATCAACGCGGCCATCCAGCAGCTTTGCGCTGAGCGCGGCTGTTATTACCTCGACCTGAACGCAGAGTTCGCCGACGATGCCGGGTATTTGCAGACCGATTTCTCTCAGCCCGACGGCGTACACCTGACGGTGTCCGGGTACAGCAAGTGGGTCAGCTACCTGTGTACCCACGTCCCATACAGCAAGAACAACCCCTACCAGGCCGGAAGCACCTACTATTTAAGTGATGATATGAAGAATTTGCTGAACGATATTCCGTAAAGGAGCCACCCATGCCCAACGAAAACGAACATCCGCGCTACACGGATCCGGACCATCCCTACTCCGGCAGCGGCCTGCGCTACCAGAACAACTACAACCGCAATGAATACCACGCCGGGGACGGCCCATTCCAGTTCCCCTGGTGGGCCATCGTCATTGGCTTTGTGGTGTGGTGGCCGCTGGGCTTTATCTTCATCGGCCTGAATGCCGCTATGAAAAACGGTAAGCTGGGCAGCTTTGAGCAGAAAGCCCGTACCCGGACCCAGAGCTACCGCAGCGGCCCATCGGTGCAGGAGGGACAGTTCCGTCCTATCTACGCCCAGCAGGATCAGGAGAGCGCGGGCAAAACTGCCGCCGCACCTCGGGATGCCGAGAAAAAGCGCAAGGGCATGGCCCTTGCCAACGGCTTGACCGTGGCGGGCGTTTTGCTGCTGCTGACCGCGCTGGCGGCGCTGCCCGGAGGTACCTACTGGCTGCCCGACGCCCTGACGGGGGATCTCGAGTACATCCGCTGGTTCTTGGCGGATATGATGCCTGTGTTTGTCTCGGCCACGGCGGGCGCGGGCTGCCTGTTCGGCGCACACCACATCCGCACCGGCCGCCGCTTGCGCAAAAAGATCGACAATATTGTCGGTGATGCGCAGTATATGTACATTAAGGATATCGCCGACGCTATCCCGTGCAGCTATGAAAAATGCTGCAAGCACCTGGAAAACTGCATCGACGACGGCGTGTTCGGCCCCGAAGCCTACCTGGATATGCGCCGCAAATGTCTCGTCGTGACCGGCAAGCCCCCCGAGCCGACCCCGAAAAAGGCGAAGAAACCCAAGGTCGAAAAAGCAGATCCGATGCCCGAGAAGGACCAGTACCAGAAAATCCTCGACGAGCTGCGCCGGGTCAACGACGCCATCCCCGACGAGGAGATGACCGACAAGATCAGCCGGCTGGAAGCGGTCTCGGCCAAAATTTTTGAGCAGGCCAAGTCCGACCCCGACAAGCTGCCCCAGATGCGCAAGTTCATGGATTATTACCTTCCTACGTCGTTAAAGCTGCTGAACACCTACGCTGAGCTGGACAACCAGGGCGTGGAAGGTGAGAACATTTCGGAGTCGAAGCGCCGCATTGAGCTGACGATGGATACGCTGGTCAAAGCGTTTGAAAACCAGCTCGACCGCCTGTTCGCCAGCGACGCCCTCGACGTCAGCGCCGACATCGATGTGATGCAGAATATGCTGCGGGCCGACGGCCTGACCGATGATGCACCGTTTAAGATGTAACCACCAAAAGCCTCCCTTGTCAAAGGGAGACATCATCCCCATACTACTAAGGAGCCAATATCCCTATGCAAAAATCCACCGGCCAGTTCCATAACAGCTGGCGCAACTTTTCCAAATATCGGCCGCTCATCCGGGAGCTGGTCACACGCGACCTCAAGGTCAAATACCGCCGCAGCGTGCTCGGCTATGTGTGGAGCATCTTAAACCCGCTGCTCATGATGCTGCTGCAGACCCTCGTTTTCTCCTATATGTTCCGGTTCGATATCCCGAACTTCCCGCTTTACCTCATCTGCGGCAACACCCTGTTCAACTTTTTTAACGAGAGCACGAACATGGGCATGGGCAGCGTGCTGGGAAATTCGTCTCTTATCAAAAAAGTGTACGTGCCCAAGTTTATTTTCCCCATCAGCCGCGTGGTGTCCAGCTTTGTCAACCTGCTGTTCAGCCTGGCGGCCATTATCCTGGTCATGCTCATCACCCGGTCGCCGTTTTACTGGACGATTCTGCTCGTCTGGGCGCCGCTTTTGCTGCTGCTGGCGTTCTGCTGCGGCATGGCCGTACTGCTCTCGGCGCTGGCTGTCTACTTCCGCGATTTGCAGTATCTCTACGGCATCGTGACGATGGCCTGGATGTACGCGACGCCGCTGTTTTACCCGATCTCGGCGCTGCCGCCGTTTTTGATCCCCATCATTAAGCTGAACCCGCTGTACCACTACATCAACTGTATGCGGTGCCTGGTCATGTACGGCACCGTGCCCGGCCCCAACACCTGGATTGCCTGCATCGGCAGCGCAGCCGTCATGCTGGCTGTAGGCCTGGCGGCGTTCCGCAAATTGCAGCGCAACTTTATTCTGTATCTGTAAGGAGTTTCCCCCATGCCCATCATTCAGGTGGAGGATGTCTCGATGCGCTTTAACCTAGCGCAGGAGAAAACCGAGACCCTCAAGGAATATACCGTCAAGCTGCTGAAACATCAGCTTTTTTTCAATGAATTTTATGCGCTGCAAGACGTCTCGTTCAGCATCGAACCCGGCGAATCCGTAGCGCTGATTGGCCGCAACGGCAGCGGCAAAAGCACGATGCTCAAACTTATTGCGGGCGTCATGTACCCAACCAGGGGTACCGTCGCCGTCAACGGCGAAATTGCGCCGCTGATCGAGCTGGGCGCGGGCTTTGACCTCGATTTGACCGCGCGGGAAAACGTGTTTTTGAACGGTGCGGTGCTGGGCCACGACCGCACTTATATGGAAGAACACTTCAAAAATATCATCGACTTTGCTGAACTGTGGGATTTTGTCGATGTGCCGGTGAAAAACTATTCCAGCGGCATGATCGCGCGGCTGGGATTCTCCATTGCGACCGAGGTCAAGGCGGATATCTTGGCCTGCGATGAGATTCTGTCGGTGGGTGACTTTATGTTCCAGCAAAAGTGCCACCAGCGGATGGAACAGATGTTATCCGGCGGTACAACGCTGCTTTTTGTCAGCCATGATATCAACCAGGTCAAGCAGCTCTGCAAACGCGCCATCTGGATAGACCATGGCCACATCCGCGGCGACGGCCCGGCGGAGGAAGTCTGCAACGCCTATGTGGAGGCCATGCAGAGGGGCGAGTAAAGGCTTCCCCCAAGGGGGGAAGCTGTCCGCGAAGCGGACTGATGAGGGGCAAGCTTTCCGCGGCAACTCGTTACCGGGCAACAGCGGCACAGCCGCCCCTCATCCGTCTGTGGTCGGGGCCACAGACACCTTCAGTCTACGCGCTAAGAGCCGCCTACGGCGGTTGCGCTCCGACACGCGCCTGCGGGCGCAGCCCTGAGGGGGAAGGCATCTCAGCCCAAGTAAGCAACACAAAGGAGACCCCATGCCAAAATCAAAACAAAACCTGGCCAGGGAAATTCTGACCGTCGCGCTGCTGCTGGCGGCGGTGGCGGCCAGCGAATACTGGTTCTTCCAGCTGTGGCGGCTCGATTGGTCGGTGCCCATGCTCTACGGCGGCGACGGCATCTACTGGGTGGGTCAGGTGCAGCGCAGCTACGGCGAGTTGTCCGGCTCCCTGGGCTGGCCGTTCTATGAGGTCGCGGGCAAATATGACCCGAACTACGACCTGATTTATGATATCTTCGTCTGGTTCGTTGGCCTGTTTACGAAAGATACCGGCACCGTGTTCAACCTGTATGTGCTGGTCATCCCCTTTGCCAATGCGCTGGCGGCCTATGCCGTGTTCCGCATGGTGGGCATGCGCCGCTGGCTCAGCTTTGCCTTTGGCATCACCTTCGGTATGACGCCCTACGTGCAGCAGCGGATGGCCGGGCATATGATGCTGGCCGCCTGCGAGTTCGTACCCTTCTCGGTGCTGCTCTGCCTCTGGTGTGCCGAGGATGAAGGCTTCAACCGCCCGGGCAAGGGCTTTTTCAAGAATAAGCGCAACTGGCTGGCCCTGGCTATGGCCTGGGGCATTGCCAACAACGGCGCGGCCTATTATCCCTATTTCACCTGCTTTTTCCTCTGTGTCACGGCGCTCTGCCTGATTTTGCGCGGCCACAAGTGGAGCGCGGGTGTGCCCTGCCTGGTCACGATCGCGGAGATCGTCGCCTGGATGATACCCGATTTCTTCCCCATGGTGCTGGGCATCCTCAGCGGCCAGGGCAGCACCCTGACCAACGGCGTCTACCGCAGCCCGGTCGGCGCGGACATTTACAGCCTGCGCATCAGCAGCCTGCTGTTGCCGCCCAACGGTTTCGGCCTGCAAAAGCTCGCCAACTGGATGGGCCGCTACTTCCACATCCTGGCTACCGATGAAGGCCCGATGTACAACGAGAACGGCTACGGCTATCTCGGCGTCGTGGGCATTTTCGGATTTTTGGCGCTGCTGCTCATGCTGCTGCGCAACTGGGACTGGAAGGCCGGCCGCACCGAGAAGCCGCAGCTGGGCGACCGCCTCTGGCTGCTGAGCCGTCTGAACGTCATGGCGCTGCTGTTAGCCAGCATTGCCGGCTTTGGCAGCATCATCGGTATCTTTGTGCGGTTCATCCGCGGGTACAACCGCATCAGCCCTTACATTGCGTTCTTCGCACTGCTGGCCGTCGGCCTGACGGCGGAAATGCGGCTGACCCGGCGCGCCGGAAAAGACCGCAAAAAGCTCATCCTCGTTATGGTGGTGCTGCTGGCCTACGGCTACTGGGAGCAGCAGGGCCTTTTCAGCCCGAAATATGAGGAAGTGCAAATGAGCTGGCACCAGGACGCGGCCTTTATGGCCAAGGTCGAGGACGCGGCAGGGGAGGGGGCTATGCTCTTCCAGCTGCCGTACATGAAAAACTTTGAGAACGGCCCGCTGAACAATATGTGGGACTATACGCTGCTGCGCGGCCCGCTGCACAGCAAGACGCTGAAATTCAGCTACGGCGCGGGCTACGGCACCGAGAATGACGCCTGGTATCAGGCCACAAGCGAGTTGGAGCCGGACGCCATGGTGGCCGAGCTGCGCACCCAGGGCATGGCGGGCATCTACCTGGATCTGGACGGCTACACCGAGGACGAGCAGCAGCCCACCCTGGCAGCGCTGATTCAGGCGGCGGGCTGTGCCGAGGACGACGTCATCATCAGCGAGAGCGGCAAGCTCTGCTATATCCCGCTGGGGCAGGAGTGAGCAATGAAACTGCAAAAACTGACGGAAAAACGATGGTTCTGGCCGCTGGTCTGCGCTGTGTCGGTCGTGTTCGGCTGGTGGTATCTCAGCATTGTGACCTGTGCGCCCCTGGGCGGCGACGATGAACTCATCAACCTGCAAAACTACTATTATATTACCCACACGTCCTTTGGGCAGAGCGTGCTGGATTATATCGGCGACCTGTGGACCCAGTTCAGCTTGCAGCAGGGGCGGTTCCGGCCCTTCTCCTCGCCGCCGGTGCGCGGGCTGACGAGCTGGTTTTTGGGTGATCTGGTGGGCTATCGGCTCTACATCCTGGCCTGGACCTACGCGGATATCCTGCTGACCGGCTGGCTCGTGGGCAAGGCCAGCCACAACAAAAAGCTGGGCATCGCCTGTATCTGCCTGCTGCCCATGATGTTCAGTGTCTGGCAGGACTCCACCGGCAACAGCCTGTATTCCTACGGTGCGCTGGTGCAAAGTACGCTGCTGCCCGCACTGGTGGCAGGGCTGGCTGTGCTGCGTTTGCAGGATACCGGGCACAAGCGGTGGGCCGTGTTGGCGGGGTACTGCGCGTTCCAGTGCTGTGCCACGTTTGAAATTGGTTTTACCTATATTGTGCCAATTTTCGGCCTGGCCTGGCTCTACACCGACAAGGCCCGCGACGCCTTGCGGCTGAGCATTCCGGTGTTTGTGGGCGAGTGCGTGACGCTGGCCTTCAACCTGGGGGCGCGGCTCGTCAACACCTTGCAGGAGATGGGCGTTCTGGCCGGGGATGCCCAGCCAATCGGCGGTGTATCGCCAAACTTTGACATCCCGGCGGTGCTCAAGACCTGGGCCATGCAGATGTCGGCGGGCTTCCCGCTCAATGCACTGTTCGCGGGCAAGGTCCGCCCCGGCACGATCTACCCGGTGGATATCCTCTGCGGCGTCATGGTGGCCGGGGCTGCGGTGGCGGCGCTGGCTGCCCTGCGCGAGCTGCCAAACCGCAAGCAAAACCTGCTGCTGTTCTTGACCGGCCTTGCCATGCTGTCCGCACCGTCGCTGCTCATCGGGCTTTCGCCTAAATATCAGCAGGCGGGGCAGATCGATTGGCGGCACGGCTACATCCTGCAGACGGTGGAAAGCTACGGCGTCGGCCTGATGGCCCTGGCGCTGCTGGTGCTGCTGCTGCGCTGGGCACGGAGCAAAACCTGGTGGCCCAAGAGCCGCGCGGCGCTCTACTGCCTGCTGACTGTCGGCATGGCGGGCACGGTGGTTTGGCAGCGCGCCGCGACCCGCTCAGCCTACGCCGAGGGTGGCCGCGCCTACACGGTCTTTGGCGAGACGGTAGCCGCCGGTACGGCTGACGCCGCAGGGACCGAGATGCCTGTTGTGACGGATTACATGATTTGGGGCGGCAACGAGGTCGCCGAGAATGCGTTCTTCCTGCGCTATGGAGAGCAGGACGCCGACGCCCACGCCTTGCAGGTCTGGCGCACCGAGGACCACGCCGATGAGACTGCCTACCGCCTGGGCTTTACCCTGGGCCAGACCAGCTGCTATGACATCGGCTGGTGCGGCCTTGGCAGCGGCAATGCGCTGGATGAGCTGACGGATGTGGTCGTATGCCTGCCCGCAGGTACGGCGCAGCAGGCCACGCTTTGCTACACCATAGCCGGCGGCGAAGAAGTACGAACCGAGGTATACGCCGAAAAAACCGCCACCCTGGTGCAGTTGGAAGGCACAGTGCTGGCGGAGAGTATTCGGCTGGAGTAATTTCTTTGCCTTCCCCTTTTGGGGAAGGTGGCACCGCAGCGCCGGATGAGGGGCGCGTGTGCCACAGCAACCCGTGAACGGTCTGCATCGGCAAGGCCGCCCCTCATCAGTCAGCGGTCAAGCCGCTGACAGCTTCCACCGTGGGGGAAGCCATTACACACCAAGGAGGTGCCGCTTTGGCACAAAACAAGAAACAGCGGCTGCTGTGGGGCCTGGGGCTGCTGGGCACAGCGGTCTTTACCCTGCTGATGGGCTGGCTGCACTACCAACAGCTGCTCTCCACCGGGTACTATTACTCTGATATCCCGGCCCACATGGCGGGCCATGCCATGGGCAATACCGGCTTTTCGCTGGTCACGGTCCTGCTGCGGGGCGTGTTCGCCATCGGCGGCAACCTTGGCACGGCGGTGTTTTTGGCTGTCGTCAACCTGCTGACGCTGCTGATATTTGCCTGGGCCATCCGTAAGGCTGTGCCGCAGGTCTGCCCTGGCGCAGCGCTGCTCTGGTCGCTGGCTGCGAACCTCTGTCAGGCGGTCTGGATGCCAAACGGCGGCTACTGGTACTTTGGTGCCATCACCGGCACGATCTACCACAACACTACCTACATTATGCTGCAACCGTTGGCGCTTATCGCGTTTTTCCTCTTCCTCTCGCTGGCAGAGCACCATGGTCAGCTGCAATGGCGCAGTTGGGCCGCGTTGACGGTGCTGCTTACGGTGGCAACGGCTATCAAGCCCAGCTACCTTTTCGCCTTTGCCCCAGCCCTGCTTGTGGCGCTGGTCGTTGACCTGATCCGCACCCACGGCAAGGCCCTCAATGGGAAGTCTGGCTCGGCTGTACGGTGCTGCCGGGCATTCTGCTCTGCATCATTCAGGCTAAGGTGCTGTTCACCGGCGGGGGTGATTCCGGCATGGCACTGATCTTCACCACCGACTTCGACCCAGAAAAAGTGCTGTGGGGTGTCTTTAATTACAGCGCCAAGCACGGCCTGGTGCGCTCACTGGTGTTCGTGGGTGCGGTGGTTTTGCTGCTGTTCCGGCAGTGGCGCGGCGCTTACGCCTATAAGTTCAGCCTGCTTCTGTTTGCCGTCTCGCTGGCCGAGGGCATCTGCCTGACCGAGACCGGCAGCCGTATGTACGACGGCAACCTGTGGTGGGGCGCGTTCATCTGCTATGACATCCTGCTGCTGGAATCGCTGATTCAGCTGCTGCGCCGCCTGCACAAAAAGCCGCGCACCCCGGTGGAGACCGGCACGTCAGTTTTGTGCTGCGGGGCGCTGGCCTGGCATATTGCCAGCGGCATTGTGTTCCTGGGGCTGATGCTGGCCGGTATCTCCTATGCGGTCATGATCGGCACCGAAAGCTACCTGCTGCAAGAAATGTGGGGCATTGTACTGTGACGAAGAACAAACAACAGAAAAACGCCCTGCTGACGATTTTATGCGTGCTGGCGCTGGCGGCGTTCGGCGCAGCCATGGTGTGGCTGCACTACCAGCAGCTTTGCTCGCCCGGCGGTGGGGATGACCCCTACACATCGGATTTAGGGCAGCATCTGGCGTTTGCCCAGCGGGGCATGGTCTACTCGACCGTATCGCTGCTCATCGGCCCGGCGTACAATCTGGCTGGGCGCATGGGGATCGCCGTGCTGTTGGCGGTGTTCCACTTGGCGGCGGTGGCGGTGTTTGCCTGCGGCCTGCGGGCCGCGCTGTCGGACGTCCCGCGCCAGGTGCGGCTGCTGGTCAGCCTGGTGGTCAACCTGGCAACGGCAGTCTGGATGCCCAGGGGCGGCTACTGGTACCAGGGCACCGTCGGCGGCACGATCTACCACAACACCACCTACATTATGCTAGCCCCCTTTGCGCTGCTGGCAATGCTGGCGTTCTACCGTGTCTGGCCCACAATGCGGGGCAAGCTGGACCTGCGTGCCTACGCGGTCTATACGGTGCTGCTGACGGTGGCGACGAGCTTTAAGGCCAGCTTGATTTTCGCCTTTGCCCCGGCGCTGCTGGTGCTGCTGATTGTGGATTTTGTGCGCACCCGCGCGAAAAATCTAAAAAATGAGATCATTATGGGGTGCAGTGTGTTCCCCGGCGTGGCGCTCTGCGTCATCCAGGCCAGCGTTCTGTTTGCCGAGGACGACTCCGGCGTCAAACTGATTTTCACCGTGCCCTTTGACCACCACCGTATGCTGTGGGGCCCCTTCAACGAGGCCGGTGTGCTGGGGCTGGCGCGGTCATTCGTCTTTGTGGCGGCGGTGGGGCTGTTGCTGGGGCGCGCCGCGTGGCAGAGCTTTCGCTATCGGTTCAGCCTGTTTACCTTTGCCGTCTCGCTGGCCGAGGCGCTGTTGCTGGTGGAAAGCGGTGAGCGGCTGTACCACGCCAATCTCTGGTGGGGGCCGTTCATCTGCTTCTGGGTGTTCTGGCTGGAATCCGTCAGCGTGTTTTTGCAGCAGCTGCGGGCGAAAGCCGCCCCGTGCTGGCGGCTGGTTTTGTGTGCCGCCGCGCTGGCGTGGCATGTTATCAGCGGCGTGTGTTTCCTGGTCATGCTGATGCGGGGCGTAAGCTACAACGTGCCGATTTTGACGTATAATTTGTGGTAAAAACTAAAAAAGGCTTCCCCCACGGGGGAAGCTGTCTGCGAAGCGGACTGATGAGGGGCGGGCTGGCCGTTACTGCGCTTTAACGTGCAATAACGGCTGACCCGCCCCTCATCCGGCCATCGCTTCGCTCGGCCACCTTCTCCCTCAGGGAGAAGGCCTTTTTATTTTCTCATGCCCGCCCGGCAGCGGCAAGCTGCATATCAGCGCAATGCCCAGGGCCAGCGCCAGGGCAACCTTGAACGTCTCGCCGCCTTTGCTGGCAAACAATTCCTGCTCGCCCTGCAAAAAGTAGTAGGCCGTGTAGTAGATGCCCGCGCCGGGCACAAGCGGGAAGATACCCGGCAGCAGAAAAATCGTCACCGGGGCTTTGTGCGTGATGGAAAAGAACCGCGCACACCCGGTCAGCGGCAGGGTAGCCACCAGCGTGGCGATGGCCGGGCTCATGCCCAGCAGATCCACGCCGAAGATGTAGACCATCCAGCCCACCGCGCCGGTGATGCCGGCGGCCAGGTAATGCCGCCGCGGTACCTGAAACGTGACGCCAAAGGCGATCGTGGCGATGACCGTCACCACAAAATGTGCGAAATAATGTGTCCAGACCGGCATCAGGCCACCCCCAATCCGCGGGCGACGATCCAGCCCAGCACTACGCCGCCCGCAATGCTGCCCGCAATCAGCAGCGCGTCCAGCAGGCGGATGGAGCCGGACAGGTAGTCGCCGTTTAAAATGTCACGCACGCCCATCGTCAGGGCGACGCCGGGGGTCAGCACCATCAGCGCACCGATGATGGCCGCGTTGGCGCTGACGGCAGGCACCACGGCCTGCACCGCAATGGCCCAGACCGTGCAGCAGAACGCCGCCACGATATCCGTAAACATCCGGTTGATGCTGTGGCGGCCAAAATGCAGGCAGACGAGCGCTTCCAACAGGCCCGCCACGGCGGCTACCGGCATGTCGGCCAGTGTGCCGCCGAACAGATAGGCGAACCCCGCCGCCCCGGCGATGCAGGCCAGCACCTCCCGCCGGGGCGTGACCCGGGGCAGTGCACGGGCTGCCGCCAGCTTTTGCTCGGCTTCGACGACGCCGAGCTTGCCGGCAGCCAATTCACGGGAAAGCTCGTTCACAGCCTCGACCCGGCCCAGATGGATGGATACGGTGGGCACGTGCCGCACCAGCGTGACAGACTCCCCGCCGGGCAGGTGGGCCGATGCAAAAATGCCGTTGGTCAGCACATAGACGTGAAAATCCTGCACACCAAGGCTGGCGGCCATAATTTCCATCGTCTGCTGCACGCGGAACACCTCGCCGCCGTTGGCAAGCAGGGTCTGCCCGCCGTCCATCACCAGCTCCAGCGCACGGTCAAACAGGTCCTCAGCCACGAATATTCTCCCGCACAGCGTTAAATTCCGGGTAATGGGCGTAGAGGTGCTGCGCGATGGCCTCCATCAGCAGATAGTCATGCTCGGAGTCGATATCAATGATGCCGGTGTCCATCATAACGCTGACACCGAACTTGGAATGCCACAGGATGGGGTCCGGGTTGTCCACCAAAAATGCGCGGCGGATAACATAAATCGACGCATTGACGTCGTAAACCTCGGGCGCTTGCTGGCGGCCGGTGAATTGGCTCTCCATGACCATTTCGGCGTGGTCGCCCACGATTTTAAACATATTGAACCACGGGTTGCGGCGGGCCTCGCAGACGCTGAAGATGATTTGCAGGTCCTCGCGCTCCTGCGCCTTGGCAAAGGCGTTCTCAATGTCCTGCTCGGTGCGCAGCGGGCTGGTGATATCCAGGTCGATCATGGCGTCGTAGAGCTTGCCGGTGCGCGCTTCCATGCGGGCGAAGCTGTCCTTGTAGACCTCGACCTTCGGTACACGGTCGCCGCCCAGCTCGGCCCCGCGGGGCAGGTAGATGACCTCCGGGTATTCGGCGGCCACGAGCTTGGCCAGATCCTCGCTGTCGGTGTTCAGCGCAATGTCCACTTCCAGCTCGGGGTGGTTCCTGATGAAGAGCTCGGCGGCGCTCAAAGAGTAGTAAACCAACGGTTTGCCGCAGAAATTTTTCAAATTCTTGTTTTTGAAGCCCTTGCTGCCTGCGCGGCCGCAGATGGTGATGAGCAGACGTTTCATGTTACACATTCTCCCCCAGTGTTAATTTCAGCACATTCAGTGCCAGCGCGGGCGGGTTGCAGCTCTCGCCGCTGCCCGTCAGCGCGTAGTCCACAAAATATTCCATCTCCCGCTCATAGCGGCGGTTGACGTCCTCCTCGTAATGCTGCACGGTGCCGTCGGGCAGGGTCAGCGTGCCCGCGCCAAAGTCGGCCAAATAGCTGCCGTCATGGCAGAAAAGCTCGATGGAACGACGATATCCGCGTCCAAAGTAGTCGAGGTGCACCTCGGCCAGCAGCGTAGGATACTTGGCGATGTAGACCGAGAGATCGTCGGAATCGATTTCCAAATCCGAGTAGGTCCCCTTGAAATTGTACAGCTTTTCCGGCACGCCGAACAGCTCCACCAGATAGTCCCACTCGTGAATCAGGTCGATGGTGACGCCGCCGCCCAGTGCCTTGTGGGCGCTGTACACGGTACGGTAGTCCACGCCGGGCCGCCAGTCAGGCAGATAGCTCGAGCAGATGACCCGGGCGCAGTAGGGGTGCAGGGCGGGCAGGCGGTCTTTCAGCGCCAGCATCACACCGCACCACCGCATGGGCGCGGCCACGTAGGCCTTTTGCCCGGCGGGCAGATAGTTGGCTAAAGCAAGACCGGTTTGCTCGGTAGAAAAAATCGGTTTTTCGATGAAAAGCGCCTCGCCGCGGCCCTTGACCTGGGTCAAGGCGTCGGCGTGCAGGCTCGTTGGGTTCGTGATAAAGACCAGGTCGTAGTGCGCGGGTGCGTCGGCCATGTCGGTGTACTGGGCGTGCAGCAGCTCGGCCACACCATCCCGCAGCGGGCGGGAAAGGTCGCTGCGCAGTGCGTCGGCCTGCAAGGTCCAACCGCGGTCAGCGCATAGGTTGGCAAGATTTTTCAAATGGCGCGTGCCGATGGAGCCCAGCCCCACAAACAGCGCGGTGATGGTACGCATAGGCGTTCCCCTTTGTCTTGATTTAGATGCAATGTAGGGGCCGGGTATGCCCGGCCCTACCGGGTTACGAATTTTCAATTCGGTCCATCAATGCAATGGCCTTCAAATCCTTCTCAAAGCTCCACTTAGGGCTTTCCTCTCCCTTCAGAACGCCGAAAAAGTTCGTCAGTTCGTCCACATAGGCGTTCTCGACGATGTTGTCACTGTATCGGCTGTCATGCTCAAAGCTGGCGTAGGTGTCCACCGGCTGCTTGTCGCCATCGCGGAATTCATACAGCGCCTTGGGGTTGCCCTCCCAGAAAAGGTGGATGCCGTCGCCGAAGCACTCAAAGCTGCGGACGGCCTTGCGGCTGACCACGTCGGCGGCCAGCACGCCCTGCACGCCGCCCTTATGGCGCAGCAGCAGCGTCACGCTGTCGGGGTAGGGGAGCCTTAAGTCACTCAAGGTGTCCTTCTGCACGGTGACGGATTCCACATCGCCGAAGGCATCCAGCAGCCAAGGCAGGTCGATGCCGAAAATCTCCCGCACGCCGCCGGTGCGGGCGTTGCCGACGAAGAAATTCTTGTAATTCTCCCACGGATGCCAGTCGGGCAGGTACTGCCCGATGTGGTAGATATAGTGGACAGGCTTGCCAAATTCAGTGACCTGACGTTTAATATACTGCGTCTCGCGGCGGTACAGCATCGTCGAGGAGAGAAACAGCGGCAGGTTTTTGGCGGCGGCCTTTGCCATGTTCTCGGCGTAGCCGTCGCTGACCAGGTTCAGCTCGGTAAAGACCGGCAGGTCGTTGTCCAGCAGCTCGCCGATGACGGCGGCGTGGGACAGCGGTGCGGTGCAGACCAGCGCGGCGTCGGGGTGCTCGGCGGCAACGGCCTCGGCGATCGTCGCATAGGCGGCGTCCGCCAGACCTAGGTTCTTGGCCTCGTCGCGGCGGCCCTCGGCGGTGTCCACGCCGACGATCTGGATGGCGTCGTCGATGCCCTTGGTCAGCCGGGCGCGGCGTTTGCCCATGCTGCCTAAACCGACGATGAGAAGTTTCATACCAAAACGCTCCTTTGAGGGTCAAATTCCGGCACAGGGCCGTCATAAAAAACCTTGGATTTTGTAAAGTCAAAATGCTGCAATACAGCGCAGATTTTTCCGCTGGTGTCGCCGCCGCCGTAAGGGCTGACGGCGCTTGCCGCCACCGGGGCGAAGGCGGGGGAGAGGGCTTTGCGCATCGTGGCCTCGATGGCCGCTGCGTCGGGGGCGCAGCAGAGGACGTTTGCGCAGACCATGCGCCCGGCCTGCCGCTTGCCGATGTTGACGGTGGGCACCTTAAAAGTCGGTGTCTCGACGACGCCCGATGACGAGTTGCCCGCCACCAGGGCGGCGCAGTCCATGGCGGAGAGATACCGCCGCAGGCCCAGGCTTTGCACAAAGCCCGCGCGGCCCGGGTGCGACGCGGCGAACGCCTGCATCATCTCGGTGCAGACCTGCCCGCCTGCGTCGGCGTTCGACCCGGTGATAAGCCAGAACACGCTGTCCACCTTGTCCATGGCGCTGCACAGCGCTTGCACCTGCACGGCGGGCGACCCGGCGTCGGGGGCAGTCTCGGGGTGGTAGGTCACAAGCGCGAAGGGCTGCATCAAATCAAACCCGGTGGATTTGCACAATTCTTCGCGGCTCATTTTGGGCAAGGTGCGGATGTTTTCATCCCCCAGCCCGCCGACGCAGAACACGGTGTCGGGCGCTTCGCCCATGCGCACGAGCCGCGCGGCGCTGTCGGCGCAGGACGGAAAATGCACCGCCGCCATTTTGGAAATGCAGTGGCGGTAGTATTCGTCGGCTGCGCCCAAGGTCACGTCGCCGCCCGAAATGTGGGCAATGGGGATGTGCCGCGCGGCGGCTGTCGTGGCCACGGCAAAAATTTCAAAGCGGTCGCCCAGCAGCAGCACCGCGTCGGGGCGGTGGACGGCAAAATAGCTGTCAAAAACGTTGATGGTGCGTGCAATCGTGCAGGCAACCGGCTCGTCGGCGTCGTCGGTAAAAATTGGCAGGCGTGCGGCGATGGGAAAACCGTCGTTTTCGATTTCGTGTACGGTTTCGCCCAGCCGCGAGCAGAGGTGCGCCCCGGTCACGACAAGCTGCAAGTCGAGTTCGTCGGACGCCGCGACCTTCTGCACGACAGGCCGCAGCAACCCATATTCCGCCCGCGTGGCGGTAACGATGCAGATGGTGCGCATATCACACCTCAATTTTTTCATCCTCCGCAAAATCGCGCTTGGCGGTCTGGCCCAGCACTTCATGCCAGCGCATGGGGGAAATGCCATCTCCGGGGCGCTTGGTGGTCAGGTTGTCCTCGGTGAAGACCTCGCCCGCCTTGATTTCCCGCGCGGCGACGATGCTCTTGCGGGCAATGGCCTTGTTGGGGGCCTCGCTGGCGGTCAGGTGCTTGTGGCCGTCACCCAGGGCGGCCTCCACATGGCGCACGGCGTTCACCATGGCCTTGAACTCTGCCGGGTCCAGGCTGGCCTTCTGGTCGGGGCCGGGCAGGGATTTGTCCAGCGTGAAGTGTTTTTCAATGACCTGCGCACCCAGCACGGCGGCGGCCACGTCGCACTCCCAGCCCGGCGTATGGTCGGACAGGCCCACCGGCAGACCAAACTGCTCGTACAGTTCCAGCATGGCGGTCAGGTTGGCATCTTCGTAGGGGGTGGGGTACTGGGTGTTGCAGTGCAGCACCGTTACCTCGGGGCAGCCGCCGTCGTCCAGCACGCCCAGTGCATCGGTGATTTCATCCAGCGTGCTCATGCCGGTGGAAAGCAGCACAGGTGTGTGCAATTTCGCCATTTCTTCCAGGTACGGCAGGTTCGTGATCTCGCCCGACGGCATCTTGATGAGCGGCAGGCCCAGCGTGCCCAAAAACCGCACGCTGGGGATATCGAACGGTGCGGACAGATACTGGATGCCGATGAAATCACAGTATTCTTTCAGCTCCTTGTGCGCCTCAAACGAGAAATGCAGCTTGCGGATCATTTCCAGCTGGCTCTCGGCGGCGTCGGTGGTCTGCTTCTGATACTCGGCCTTCTCTGCAAATTTGCTCACGACCAGCTCGGGCACGGCGGTCTGGTACTTGACGATATCCGCGCCGCACTCCTTGGCAGCGCGGGCCATTTCCTTGGCCATTTCCAGGCTGCCGTTGTGGTTGACCCCGGCCTCAGCAATGATGGTTACAGGCATTTTAAAACTCCTTCCGCTGTGGCTTCTCCCCTTGGGGAAAAGCTGTCCGCAAAGCAGACTGATGAGGGGGCCTTCCGGCAGGCTGCCCCTCATCCGGCGCTGCGCGCCACCTTCCCCCAAAGGGGAAGGCTTTTATTTACTGCTGATTTTCCAGCTTTCGTCTCATTTTCTCCAGTTCTTCCAGCTGGCCCATGTCCATCCAGCTGCTCTCGCTGATGGGATAGACGCCGACCTTCTCCCCGGCCCGGCGGTAGCGCTCGATCACGTCGGGGAAGCCGATGAACTCACCGTCGTGCATTTCCTCCACCACGCGCGGCTCCACCACGTAAACGCCGGTGTTCGTCAAAAAGTCCAACTCGGGCTTCTCGCGCATGGCGGCAATGCTGCCGTCCTCGCCCAGCTCCACCACGCCGTAGGGCACGGTGTAATGCTTGAACGCGCAGATCATCGTGACAAGATTTCCGTGAGACTTATGATACTCGTAAATATCGCCGAAGTCCACATCCAGCAGCGTGTCACAGTTGGTGAAAAAGAACGGCGTGTCGATTTTTCCTTTCAGCAGGCACAGCCCGCCGCCGGTACCCATGAACACATTCTCATCGGCAAAATCCACGCGGTAATCCTTTTCCAGCTCGCCAAAATAGGACTTGATCATGCCCTTTTTGTAGTTCACGATCATTGTGAACTCGTGGCAGCCGAAGTCCCGGAACCGATCCATGATAAGCTCCGCAATGGGCTGTTCGCCTACCGGAATCAGCGGCTTGGGCAGGATCTTGGTGTAGGGGTACAGCCGCGTGCCCAGGCCGCCCGCCATCATCACGACCGGGATATCGACCTGCTTGCGGTTGTCCACATTCAGCCCGTGGGCAAAGATGATATCGGTGATGACGCCGCGCTTATTTAAAACCGGCAGTGCGTCGATGCAGTTTTTTTGCAGAATCTCCCGCGCCCGGCCGCGCTCAGCTATCGGCACGCTCAGCGGGTGGTAGTTGGCGGCGTGGTCAACGGTCTGGTCGGGCGTGCCGCCGCGCAGAAAAAACTTGCGGATATCGCCGTCGGTGATGACGGCTTTCAGCTTGCCCTCCGGCGCAATGAACAAAATGCGCTGGCCGGTCACGTCCAGCTTGCGCAGCGTTTCCAGCACCGTGGCGGTCGGCTCAATAAAGAGTTCTTCTACTTGTATCAAGGGTGGATCCCCCTTTTACGTTTATTTAAAGCCTTCCCCCTCGGGGGAAGGTGGCCCAAAGGGCCGGATGAGGGGCGGATGTGCCGCAGCAGACCGTGGATGGGAAATAGCGGCAAGGCTGCCCCTCATCAGTCACCTTCGGTGACAGCTTCTCCCAAAGGGGGAAGCCTTGGCGGGGCGTTGAGGATGCCGCCCCCTACAAAACGTCTTACAGCCCCAGCACCGCTTCGATCACGCGGTCGCAGTCCTCAAAGCTCAAGTTGGTGGAGCAGGGCAGATTGACAATATACTTGCGGTAGGCCAGGGCCTTGTCCAGGCCGTAGGCCTCGTTGCGGGGGTAGTCGGCCTGCTCGTGGATCAGCGCCCACACCGGGCGGGTCTGAATCTGCTGGGCCTGCAATTTCTCAATGACGGTGTCGCGGTCCAGGCCGGAATCTTCCAGATACAGGCTGAAGAACCAATGGTTGGAGCGGCATTCCTCCTCACGGAAAGGCAGAATGCGCAGCCCCTTCACGCCGTCCAGTGCGGCTGCATAGCGGTCATACAGCGCCTTTTTGTGGGCGATAAAATCTTCCAAACGCTCCAGCTGGGCCAGGCCCAGGCAGGCCTGCACGTTGGTCATGCGGTAGTTGTAGCCTACCTCATCGTGCAAAAATTGCAGTACGTCGGCCTTGGCCTGGGTGGACAGATGCTTGGCGTGCTCGGCCCAGTCCGGGTGGTTGGAGACGACAGCACCGCCCGCACCGGTGGTGATGATCTTGTTGCCGTTGAAGCTGTAACAGCCGATATCGCCGATGGTGCCCGCAAACTTACCGGCAAACGGCCCGGTGGTGCAGCGGGTGCCCAGGGCCTCGGTGGCATCCTCGATCAGGATCAGGTGATAGCGCTTGGCAATGGCCGCCAGGCGGGGCATATCGGCCATGTTGCCGAAAACATGCACGACTTCCAGCGCCTTGACGTGGGCACCGGTCTTTTTGTTGTACAGCTTATCGCCGCGCAGCTCGCAGTGGTTCGCACAGAAATCCTCCACCGCGTCGGGGTCAATGCACAGGCTGTCGTCGCAGCCGATAAAAATCGGCTCGGCCCCTACATAGCGGGTCAGCGGGTTGACGGCGGCGATGAAGGTCAGCGTCGGGACGATTACCTCATCCCCGCGGGTGATGCCGACGGCCATAGCGGCCAGATGCAGCGCGCTGGTACCGGCGTTGCAGGCCACGGCGCGGGGCATGCCCACGTAGGCGGCCAGCGCTTCCTCAAACTCCGTGACTTTGCCGCCGCTGGTGGAGACCCACCCCGACGTGATGGCCTGTCCGGCCAGCTCGGCCTCGCGCACACCGAAATTCGGAACAGAAAGAGGAATAAATCCAGACATAACAATGCCTCCATAATACAGCAGTCGCACCGGAATTGCCCGGCGGACAGAATTCTACAAATATTCTATTTTATTATACCGCTTTTACGGGGAGAGAGCAAGAAGAAAATGGGCTGGAAAAGCCTCCCTTGCCAAAGGGAGGCTTTAAAATGCAACCGCCCCATGCGCGGGTGTGCATGCGGCGGCAGTCTTGGCGGAAGAAGCGGTCGGGGCGTAGGTGCCTTCCAGCTTTTGGCCGTTCGCCGCCTTGTCGTACAGTTCCTTGGTCAGGGTCGTGTAAACGCCCTCAATGCCCTTGAAGGAAACGCCCTTCCAATCGCAGAAATCTTTCTTGGCAATCTCAAAACCCTTGCCGATATCTGCGGCGCTGAGCGCGTATTCCTTGCCATCGATGGTGACAGTAACGGTCTTGTTTGCCATAACGGTAAACTCACTGAAACCGTCGGGGTTGACGAAGGTGATGGTCTTGACGATGCCGCTCTCGGTTTTCGTCTTGGCATCATAATAGAAGACAGTGCCGTCCTCTTGAACACAAAAAGACGCCTTGCACCCGGCAATGCTTTCCTTTATAATGGGTACAAAAACCAGGGGGCGTTCCGCATGAAAAAAATCTGCCGCTGGGCCTGCCGCCACCGCGCGGGCCTGCTGGCCCTTGCCGCGGGCTTCGCGGCGTGGGGGCTGTTCTATGTCGCCCGCCGCAGCACCGCCGCTATGGACTGGTGGCTCACATATGTTTCGATGCCCGTCAAGCGCGGCCTTTCTTTTATAGTAGACCCGCTGCCGTTCAGCGCGTGCGAGCTGGGTGCAACGGTGCTCATCGTCGGGGCGCTGGTGCTGCTGGTCCGCGCCGTGCGCCGCCGCAGGCTGGCGGCCTGGGCGCTGCATATGGCCGTGCTGCTGGTCTGGGGGTACGCGGGGGTCTGCGCACTGTGGGGCACGCAGTATTATGGCACGAATTTTGCCGCCCGCGCGGGCATGACCGCCCCGCCCGTCAGCACCGGGGAACTGGCCGCTGTGACCGACTACTTTGCCGACAAGGTCAACGCGGCGGCCCCGCTGGTGCAGCGGGACGAAAGCGGCGTGTTTGCCACCGACAAAACCAAAATCTTTGCCGGGTGCGCCCATCTGTACGACCCGCTGACCGAGCGCTGGCCGTTTTTGGCCGGGCCGGAGCGCCGCCCCAAGCCCGCCATCTACTCCAAACTCATGAGCGCCTGGGGCTTCACCGGATATCTCTGCCCGCTGGTGGGGGAGAGCACCCTCAACGTGGACAGCCCGGCGGTGTTCCTGCCGGTGACGATCGCCCACGAGTTGGCCCACCAGCGCGGCGTAGCGGCCGAGCAGGAGGCAAACTTCGTCGGCGTCATGGCGGCCACGGCCAGCGCCAACGCCGACTACGCCTACTCCGGTTGGCTGTTCGGCTACCTGCACCTGTCCAACGCGCTGTACGAGGCTGACCCCGCGCTGGCAGCGGCCAGCTACCAGACCCTTTGCGCCGAGGCCCGCGCCGACCTGGCCTCCAACAACGCCTACTGGAAGCAGTGGGAAGGCCCGGTCAAGCAGACGGGCGAAAAAGTCTACACGACCTTTTTGCAGGGGTACGGCCAGGACCTGGGGATGCGCAGCTATGGCGCGTGCGTGGATCTGCTTGTGGAAGAATTTTTGACCAATACAACTTCTTGCGATTGACAGTGCCCCGCACCGCTAGATGCCCGGAAAGTTGTTTCCACAATATCACAATTCTTAACAAACGACCCACCCGGATGTTGAAAATTTCGGCGTTTTTCAGCACGTTTTTCGCCCCTCGCCCCCTTGCGGCGGGGGCTTTTTTCATGGTATGATTTATGGTGTAGCAATTTAGGATTTTCAACTGTGAGGAACAGGAATGTTTAATAAAAAGAATCCCATGCGGTATTTCTCCGGCAGCACGTTTGCGCGGCTGCCACTGTATAAGCTGGCGGCGGGCGGCACGGCTGTCGCGCTGACGGCCAGCATCGGCCTGGGCGCGTTCGCGGCGGGCGTTACGCCGTTCAACCTGCCCACGGCCACCCCGGCCCCGGTCGTGACCGCCACACCGGAAACGGCAGCCACGCCCACGCCGTCGCCGTCCCCCACGCCCAGCCCTACGCCGGTGCCGGACCGCACCCTGACCATGGAGGCCACCGTCGTGCAGCAGGACGTCGGCGTGACGCTCTACGTGGACCCGTTGCCCGAAGCCACAGCAACGCCGGAACCCACGGCTCTGCCGTCTGCGTCGCCCAAGGCTGGCGCGGCGGCGGCGTCCGGGGCTAAACCCACGGCCACACCAAAGGCGACCGCCACCCCGACCCCGACGCCCACCGCTGCTCCGACCGAGGACGACGAGCAGGAAAAGACACCGCTGCTGGGCGTTGAGGGCACCATCACCTTGACCGACGCCAAGGGCAACGCCACCGACTACGCGCTTGACCCCGAGACCGGCACCGCCCTGGCCGAGGACGTGGAACCCGGCGACTACACGCTGGCCCTGCAGCCCATCGAAGGCTACACCACCCCCGAGGCCCAGACCGTAACTGTGAAGGAAAAGGTCGTCTACAAGGCGGATGTACAGGCTGTCAAGGAAAAGATCGTCCAGGCAAGCCAGGTCAACGAGAGTGCCGAGGACTCCGGCGTCAGCAACGCAGGTTCCGCGCCCATCGTCGAGGAAGTGACTGACACGGTTACCTATGCCGAGAGCGACAAGACCGAGACCGGCACCAAAACTACTTACACGGCCAAGTTGAGCAGCAGCGGCCACCTGCTGCTGGCCGACGGCACCGAGACCCCCTATCTGCCCGTCTACCAGGACGGCACGCGGGATCTGATCGGCGCGACCCGCGACCCGAACTACGCGGCCAACACGAACACTTCTGCCTGGCTGCCCGGCGCAGCGGATTCCATTCAGCTGCTGGGCGCGGCCAACACCCGCATGGCGTGGGCACACCGCGCCGATGAACCCGCCGTGCAGGAGGGGGATGAGGCGGCCTCCATCGCCGAGGAGACGCCCGCTCCCACCGAGGCTCCCACTCCGGAACCGACGGCAGAGCCTACTGCCGAGCCCACCGCAGAGCCGACGGCAGAACCAACCGCCGAGCCTACACCGGAAGTGACGGCGACGCCCGAACCGACGGCCGCCCCCACGAACACCCCGGCCCCGACCGAGGCCCCCACCGCCACGCCGGATCCCACGGCGGGCTGGCCTGACAATATCGAGGCCAAGGATCTGGCAAGTTACGGCTTTGACGTGACCAGTTCCGACGGCACTGTGTACCAGTACACCGGATGGCAGGAAATTGACGGCGTTACGTACTATTATGACCCGACGACCCACCAGCCCGTCACCGGACAGCAGGTCATCCAGGGCGACGTTTACACCTTTGGGGCGGACGGTGCACTGAACCGCACGGCCCGCGGCATCGATGTTTCCAAGTTCCAGGGCAGCATTGATTGGAACGCCGTCAAGGCCGACGGCATCACGTTTGCCATCATCCGCTGCGGCTACCGCGGCTACGGCAGCGGCGCACTGGTCGAGGATTCGACCTACCGCGCCAACATCCAGGGCGCTATCAACGCGGGCCTGAAAGTCGGCGTCTACTTTTACAGCCAGGCCATCAACGAGCAGGAAGCCGTTGAGGAGGCCAGCATGGTGTTGAGCCTGGTGGGCGGGTACAGCCTGCCGCTGGGCGTCTACTACGACACCGAGAGTGTTGCGGGCGGCCGCGCCAACGCCATCAGCGCCGCCGAGCGCACGGCCTGCGCTGTCGCTTTCTGCGAGACGATCCGCAACTCCGGGTACAGCGCGGGCGTTTACTCCTACGCAAGCTGGTTCTACAACGCGCTGAACTTTGCGAACATCAGCAAGTACAACATTTGGATCGCCCAGTACCGCGACACGCTGAGCTTCAGCTACAAGTACAACATCTGGCAGTACACCGGCTCCGGCAGTGTCAAGGGTATCTCCCGGCCTGTGGATATGAATATTGGATAAAACCAAATAGAATAGAACTTCCCCCTGCTTGCGCAGCACTGCGCAAGCAGGGGGAAGTTCTTTGATAAACGGATCGCCCTTGCGTTTGTGATGAACGCAAGGGTACTTTTACTTTGTGTAGCAGCTCATCTTTGCGCTGCTGCCGCCTCTTGTCTGGCCGCTGCCGTGGATGATGTACTTGTAGGTACACAGCTCCGCCAACCCCATGGGGCCGCGGGCGTGCAGCTTTTGGGTGCTGATGCCCATTTCGCAGCCCAGACCAAACTCGCCGCCGTCGGTAAAGCGGGTGCTGGCGTTCACGTAGACCGCTGCGCTGTCCACACAGGCCGTGAACCGCGCCGCTGCCTCGGCATCCGCCGTGATGATGGCCTCGCTGTGGTGGGTGGAATGCCTGGCAATGTGCAAAATCGCTGCGTCCACGTCGTCCACCACGGCCACGCTCAGCTTGTAGTCCAGATATTCCGTGTCAAAATCCTGCGGCGCGGCGGGCACACCGTCGATGATGGCGGCGGCCTGGGCGTCCAGGTGCAGCTCCACCGGCGTTAAGCCGGCGGCGGCCCGGCCGTCCACCAGGCGGGTCTTTAACATCGGCAAAAACTGCGCTGCAACGTCCTTGTGGATCAGCAGCGTTTCCTCAGCGTTGCAGACGCTGGGGCGGCTGGTCTTGGCGTTTTCCACGATGTCCACCGCCATTTCCAGGTCAGCGGCTTTGTCCACGTAGACGTGGCAGATGCCGGTGCCGGTCTGGATACAGGGCACCGTCGCGTTCTCAACACAGGCGCGGATCAGCCCCGCGCCGCCGCGGGGAATCAGCAAATCGACCAGGCCGTCGGCAGTCATCAGCTCGTTAGCGCTGGCGTGGGAGGTGTCCGACAGCAGGCTTACCGCACACTCCGGCAGGCGGGCTTTGCGCAGGCCCGCGCGCAGGGCCTCCACGATGGCGTGGCAGCTGGCCCAGGCGTCGCGGCCGCAGCGCAAAATGCAGGCGCTGCCCGCCTTGATAGCCAGGGCAGCGGCGTCGCTGGTGACGTTGGGGCGGCTCTCGTAAATAATGGCGATAACGCCCATCGGCACAGCAGTCTTTTCAATAATAAGACCGTTGGGGCGCACAATTTTGCGCAGCACCGCGCCCACCGGATCCGGCAGGGCGGCGACTTCGCGCATACCCTTTGCCATGTCGGTCAGACGGCTGGGGGTCAGGGCCAGGCGGTCCAGCATTACGTCGCTCACGCGGCCCCGGGCAGCGTCCAGGTCGCGCTGGTTTGCCTCCAAAATCTTGTCACTGGCGGCAATCAGCGCCACGGCCATGGCCTCCAGCGCGGCGTTTTTCGTGTCGGCATCGGCCAACGCCAGCGGCATTTTTGCGCCCTGGGCGGCCTGCAAAATTTCCTGTGTGGTCATGGGGAACCTCCCTTACTTGTGGCCTGCAAAGCGGGTGCCCACCGGCTTGCCCTCAACGATATCGTACAGCACCTCGGCGTGGGCGCCGTTGGTGATGATCATGTCCACGCCCGCGGCGGTGGCACGCTTGGCAGCGATGACTTTTGTCAGCATGCCGCCGGTGCCCAGGGACGAACCTGCGCCGCCCGCCAGCATTTCAATTTCGGGGGTGATTTCTTCCACCACCGGGATGAGCTTCGCGTCGGGGTGGGTGTGGGGGTCAGCGGTGTACAGGCCGTCGATATCGGACATCAGCACGACCAGGTCGGCGTGGATGCACGTTGCCACCAGTGCGGCCAGTGTGTCATTGTCGCCCAGGGAATATTCCTCGCAGGCGATGGGGTCGTTCTCGTTGATGATGGGGATTGTGTGCAGCTGCAAAAGACGTTCCAGCGTGTTTTGCAGGTTGCGCAGGCGGTTTTCGTGGTCGAAATCCTCCCAGGTCAGCAGCATCTGCGCCACGGTGTGGTTGTACTGGCCGAACAGCCGGTCGTAGGTGTACATCAGCTCGCACTGGCCCACGGCTGCGGCGGCCTGCTTGGTAATGATATCGCTGGGCTTTTCGATTTGCAGTTTGCCGACGCCCAGGCCGGTAGCCGCCGACGACACGACAATAAGCTGATGCCCGGCGTTCTGGATATCGCTCCACACCTTGACCAAATCCTCGGTGTGGCGGATGTTGAGCAGCCCGCTGGGGTGTGTCAGCGTGCTGGTGCCTACTTTAACGACGATACGCATAATTTACTTCTTTCCCAAATCCTTCGTTTTCTCATACGCTGCCAAAACGGCGTCGGTCACGGCGCCGCGGAAGGCGCGTTCCTCCAACAGGCGCACGCCCTGGATGGTCGACCCGCCGGGGCTGCACACGGCGTCTTTCAGCTCGCCGGGGTGCTTGCCGGTTTCCAGCACCATGCGGGCGCTGCCCAAAAGCATCTGGGCGGCGTACTCCTGCGCCTTGGCGCGGGGCAGACCAGCCGCCACGCCGCCGTCAGCCAGGGCTTCAATGAACTGGTACGCCCAGGCCGGGCCGCAGCCGGACACCGCGCTGGCGGCGTCGATCAGGCTTTCCGGGACGGCGTCCAAACGGCCCGCGGGGGCCATGGCGGTGAGCCATTCGTTCAGCTTGTCCGGCTCCACATCGTCAGAGCAATACTGGATCATGCCGTCGCCCAGCGCCACGGGGGTGTTGGGCATCATGCGGATGATGGGGTAGCCGCTGCCGGCCATCATGCGGATCTGCTGCATCGACAGCCCCGCCGCCATCGTGACCAGCACAAAGGGACGGCTCTCGGCGCGGGCTTCCAGTGCGGGGGCCAGCTCGTCCAGCATGTCGGCCATCATCTGGGGCTTCACCCCCAGAAAGATGAAATCGCAGATGCTGGCGACTTCCTCATTTGTGCCGCAGGCACAGCCGAGTTCCTCGGCCAATGCCTGTGCCTTGGCGGGCGTGCGGTTGGCCAGCAGCACATCCCCGGCACCGGCACCCTTGCAGACCGCGCGTGCCACGGCCCCGCCCATGTTGCCGCAGCCGATAAAACCGTATTTCATAAAGAACCCCCCATACCTTATTTTATATACAGTATAATGGTAGTACAGCGGGGGCATTTTGTCAACGGAAAAAAGGCTTCTCTCCCTTTGAGGAAGGCTTTAGGTCTGGATTTTTGCGGCAGATTTGCTATAATGTGGGTAACGGAGAATTTGTAGGGGGCGGCGTCCTCAACGCCCCGCAACAGAGCAAAAGGAGCACACTATGCAATACGTCAACTTTGGCCAAACCGGCCTGAAAATTTCCCGCCTGGGGTTTGGCGGCATCCCGATCCAGCGCATCGACCAGCCCGGCACGCGGGAACTGCTCATCGCTGCCCATAAGGCGGGCGTCAACTACATCGACACTGCCCGCGCCTACACGGTCAGCGAGGAATGGATCGGCCAATCGCTGGAAGAAGCGGGCCTGCGGGATGACTTCATCCTGGCCACCAAATGCCGCGCCCTGACCAAGGCCGACATGGAGGCCGAGATCGCCACCAGCCTGAAAAACCTGCGCACCGACCACATCGAACTGTTCCAGTTCCACAACCCCAGCATGGAGGGCCTGCAAACCATCCTGGCCCCCGGCGGCGCAATGGAAGCCCTGCTGGAAGCCAAGGCCAAGGGCGTAGTGGGGCACATCGGCATCACGGCGCACCTGGCCGCCGTGTTTGAGGCCGCGCTGGACATCCCGGAAATCGAGACGATCATGTTCCCCTATAACATCGTCGAGCAGCAGGGCAAGGAGCTGATCGACCGCTGTGCGGCGGCGGGCAAGGGCTTTATCGATATGAAACCCCTCGCGGGCGGGGCCATCGAGGATGGCCGCCTGGCGCTGCGGTACGTGCTGTCCAACCCGGCGGTGACGGTGGCGATCCCCGGTATGGCGACGGTGGACGAGCTGAACGCCAACGTGGCGGGCGCGGCGAACATCGACCCGCTGACCCCCGAGGAAGAAGCAGCCTGCCAGGCCGTGCGCGACGCGCTGGGCACGCAGTTCTGCCGCCGCTGCAACTACTGCGCCCCCTGCACGGTGGGTATTTCCATCCCCAGCGTGTTTTTGTTCCAGGGGTATCTGAACCGCTATGGCTTGCAGCAGTGGGGCCGTGAGCGCTACGCCACCCTGCAAACCAAGGCCGGGGCCTGCATCCGGTGCGGCGCGTGCGAACCCCGCTGCCCCTATAACCTGCCCATCCGCCAGATGATGAAAAAAGCCGCCGAGGACTTTGGAGAGTAAAAGCCCTGGCCTTCCCACGAAGCGGAGGGATTCCTGCCCCGGCTGCGGGTGTGGCGGCGTGCAAGGCAAAGCCCATCGGAATCCCTCCGGCCGTCTTCGACGTCCACCTCCCCTCAAGAGGGGAGGCTTTTTTGTTATCTCACTTTTTTCCCCGAAAATATTGTTTTTTCGGGGGCGAACGTGTATAATTTAACCTGTATAACTTTGTGTAAAATGTGAGGAATGAGTGTTATGCTTTCCGACCCCCAGCTGCATTATCTGGACAACGCTGCTACCTCCCGGGTGGATCCGGCGGTGGCGCAGGCCATCACCACGGCCATGGTGGAACACTGGGCCAACCCCAGCAGCCTGTATGACCCCGCCGTGGCCGCGCAGGACGCCATTATGACCGCCCGCGCCCGGGTGGCCAAGACCCTGCACTGCCGCAGCGACGAAATCTACTTCACCGCCTGCGGCAGCGAGGGCAACAACATGGCCGTCTACGGCGCGGCCCGCCCGCGCAAGCACTGGGGCAATAAAATCGTCGTGACCGGGTTCGAGCACCCCAGCGTGCAGCGCCCCATCCGCGCCCTGAAGGACGAGGGCTTCACCGTTGTTGAGGTTCTGCCCGGCCCGGATGGCCGCATCGACACGCAAAAATTTTTGGCCGAGATCGACAAAAGCACCGTCCTTGCCGCCTGCATGGCCGTCAACAATGAGACCGGCGCGGTGCAGGATATCGCCGCTTTGGGCAAGGGCATCAAGACCCGCAACAGCCGCACCCACTTCCATGTGGACGCCGTGCAGGCGTGGCTGCGTATGCCTATTGACCTGCAAAAATGGCGTGAGGTCGATAGTTTGTCTGTCTCCGGCCACAAGGTACACGCGCCCAAGGGCGTGGGGGCGCTGTTTGTGCGGGACAGCCAGCGCCAGAACCTCAAGCCGCCCTACATCGGCGGCCACCAGGAGCGCGGCCTGCGCCCCGGCACCGAGAACACGCCCTACATCGTGGGCTTGGGCGTGGCGGCGGCCCAGGGTCAGCAAAAGCTGCGCACCCGCGCCGCCCACATTGCTGCGCTGAACCAACAGCTGCGCGCGGGCCTGGCCGCGCTGGACGGCATCACGCTGAACTCGCCCGAGGATGCGGTGGGGGAGATCGTGAACTTCTCCACCAACTGCATCAACAGTCAAACTTTTATCAACTATCTGAACACCCGCGCAGTGTATGTCTCGGGCGGATCCGCCTGCGATAAGGGCGAGCCGAGCCACACCCTGCAGGCCATGGGCTGCGCCGATTTGACCGTGCGTACTGCCCTGCGCGTGAGCTTCTGCGCCGACAACACCGCCGAGGACGTGGACGCACTGCTGGATGGGGTAAGAGATGGGTTGAAGGAATTGCAGCATATTTGAACGGCTGCTGGCGGCGGCCTGAGAGCAGGCCGCCCTACGAACCCCTTTTCGGGCAAATCGTAGGGCGGGGTGCCCTCACCCTGCCGCAGACAGTAGGGGCGAGGCATGCCTCGCCCTCCGCCTTCCCGTTACAGTGCGTCTGCCGTAGAGCCGAGGGTCGGGCATACCCGACCCCTACCGTGCAGTCGCATATTTTGAAAGGAACTACAGAATGAAAGAAATCATCCTCGCCTATCAGGGCGAAATGACGCTGAAGGGCCTGAACCGCGGCAAGTTTGAAGCGCGGCTGGCAAAAATCATCCGCTGGCGGCTGGAGCCACTGGGCAAGTTCAAGGTCTACCAGGCCCAGAGTACCGTTTTTATCGAGCCAAAAGAGGACGGCCTTGATATGGACGAGGCGTTCCGCCGCGTGTCCCATGTGTTCGGCATCGTCAAACTCAGCCGCGCTGTCGAGTGCCCCAAGGATTTTGATGCCATCTGCGAGACCGCCGAGGCCTACCTGGGCGAGACGCTGCGCGGCCTGCGCACCTTCAAGGTCGAGGCCAAGCGCGCCGACAAGGCCTACCCGATGAAAAGCCCCGAAATCTGCCGCGAGTTGGGTGCCTACCTGCTGGACAAGCACCACCACCTGCGCGTGGATGTGCACAACCCCCAGCTGGAAATCATGGTCGAGATTCGTGACCACGCCGCCTACGTCCACGGCCCCAAGGTCGAGGCTGCGGGCGGTCTGCCGGTGGGCACCAGCGGCCGCGCACTGAACCTGCTGTCCGGCGGCATTGACAGCCCCGTCGCTGCCTGGTGCATGGCCCGCCGCGGCCTGGCGCTGCACCACATCCACTTTGCCAGCCCGCCGTACACCAGCCTGCGCGCCAAGCTGAAAGTGCGCGATCTGGCGCGGGAAATCGTCGAGTACACCGGCAACTGCACACTGTTCGTCGTGCCCTACACCAAGCCGCAGGAGTATATCCGCGACCATGCGCCCGATGTGCTGTTCACGGTTTTGATGCGCCGCAGTATGTTGCGCATTGCCAACCAGGTGGCGAAAAAGCTGGAATTGCAGGCCCTCATCACCGGCGAGAGCCTGGCCCAGGTTGCCAGCCAGACCATGGCCGCGCTGGCCTGCACTGACCAGGCCCAGGATCTGCCTGTGCTGCGCCCCTGCATCGGCATGGATAAAATCGAGATCATCAATATTTCGCGTAAGATCGGCACGTTTGAGACGTCTATTGAGCCGTATGAGGACTGCTGCACGATCTTTACTCCGCCGCACCCCAAGACGAACCCGACACTGGACGAAATTCTGGCTGCCGAGGCCGCTATGCCCGGTCTGGCCGCGCTGGAAGCCGAGGCTGCCGAGAATGTTGAAAAGATCTACATCCGCATGGGAGATGACGAACTGCTGTGACAGCTGAAATTATCTGCGTAGGTACGGAACTTTTGCTGGGGGATATCCTGAACACCAATGCCCAGTTTTTAAGCCGCGAACTGGCCGAGCTGGGCATCAGCGTACTGCACCAGCACGTCATCGGCGACAATCCCGCCCGGCTGAAAGAGCTGGTTTTGCAGGCAAAAAGCCGCAGCGACCTGTTGATTTTTTCCGGCGGGCTTGGTCCCACCGAGGACGACCTGACCAAGGAGACGGTGGCCGAGGCCTTCGGCGATACATTGGCATTTGACGAGACAGAATGGCAAAAGATACTTGACTTTTTCGCCCGCACGAATCGCCGCCCGACGAAGAACAACCGCAAGCAGGCCATGTGCCCGACCAAGGGCCACAAGCTCATCAACGACCACGGCACCGCCCCCGGTGCTTGGTTCGAGGATGAGAACGGCCACTGCGCCGCGCTGATGCCCGGCGTGCCCCGTGAGATGAAGGCCATGTGGGCTGAGCAGGTGCGCCCGATTTTGCTGCACCGCCAGAACTGCACGATCCACAGCCGCACGCTGCGGGTGCTGGGCGGCGAGAGCGCCATCGCCAGCAAGGTCGCGCCGCTGTTTGAGGCAGCCAACCCCACCGCTGCCATCTACTGCAAGACTGGCGAGTGTGAGATTCGCGTGACCGCCCGCGAGGCCACCGAGCAGGCCGCCGAGGCCGCCTGCAATGCCCGCATTGCGGAGTTTAAAGAGATTCTGGGCGCAGCGGCCTATGACGTTGACGTGCCTGCACTGGAATACACGGTGGTACGCGCTTTGCGCGAGCATCACCTCCACGCTGCCACGGCGGAGAGCTGCACCGGCGGCATGATCGCCGAGCGGCTGACCAACGTGCCCGGCAGCAGCGAGGTGTTCGGTTTCGGCTTTGTCACCTATGCCGAGGCCGCCAAGCAAAAGCTGCTGGGTGTGGACGCCGCCGTGATTGAAAAGTACAACGTTGTCTCCGGGCCTGTGGCCGCTGCCATGGCCTTTGGTGCTGCGCGGAAATCCGGCGCGGAGTTGGCTGTGGGCATCACCGGCCTGGCTGGGCCGGGCGGTGCGCTGCCCGGCAAGCCGGTGGGCACGGTCTACCTGGCTGGTGCCGACACCCGCACGAACACCGGGTATTTGATGCGCCTGACGCTGGGCGGCTACCAGGACCGCGCCATCATCCGCACCCGCGCCGCGCTCTACGCCCTGGATATGCTGCGCCGCATGGCGCTGGGCCTGGATGTGCCGGAGAGTATACCGTTTACTCCGCAGACCCCCAACAGCGATTTGGATATATAAAGCAATAGAAAGGTTCCACCATGGTCAACACTCAACTGAAAATTCTGCGTGTTTTCGGGCCTACGGGCGCGGAGGTGTCCAGCGTACTGCGGCAGATCCGCGACGATGGCTGCCCCGGCCTGCGCCTGTTGGAGCGCGACGGCGAATTTGCCATCTGCGTGCAGGTCAGCGCCCCCAACCGCGCCATGGCGGAGCAATACTGTGACAAATGGGCCGCGCGGCTGCGGGCCAAGTTCGGCGACGATGTCTTTGCCGAGAGCGAAACGAGCTTGGCCCAGGCCACGCTGGATGCCTTGCTGGACAAGCGCAAGCTGCTGGTGGCCGTGGACGAGACGACAGGCCGCCTGCTGGGCGCGCTTTTGCAGCCGTTGGCCCACAGCGAGGCCGTGTTCGACTTTGGCACCGAGAGCTACGCCGACCCGCAGAAAGCCCGCCGTATCGCCGTGCCGGAACAGCTGTTGAAGCGGTTCCCCGGCGATGTGGTGCAGGCCGCTGCAGGCCGCGCCCTGGCCGCCATGCAGGTGACCGGCGCGGACTACGCGGCTGCCTATATGCCCGCCAGCGTGGGCCAGTGCCCCTTTGTGCTGGTGTGCGACCGCCGCGGCGCGGTGGCCTGCGCCCTGCCGCCCGATATGAACGACACGTTCATCGCCAACCAGATTTTGGATCTGCTGCGCCGCCGCCTGTTCGGCTTGCAGCTGACCGACTCCTGCATCACCTTCCGCCCCGGGCACGACCGGCCGCTGCTTGTCGTGTCGGAGGCCGCCAAGAGCCGCGGCAATACGGTCCGGTTCTCGCTGCGCCGCCGCACGCCGCCCACCCGCGACGCCGACCATACGGCGGATTTTGAGCCGATGCTGGACTTTGACCGCCCGGTGGCCCCGCCGAAATTTGCCGCCCCTGCGCAGGAAGTGGAAGCAGCCGCGCCGGAGACGGACTCCGCCCCGCAGCACCGCACGCTGCGCCGCCACGAAGCCGCGCCCACCCCGCCGCCCGCGGCCCCGGCTGTGCCTGACCACGAGCCGACCGGTGTCATCCAATTCGAGAGTGACGACGCCCCGGCGGCGGAAGCGCCCGATCCGCTGTCAATCCAGACGGCTGGCCCTGAAAATGCCCGCCATGCCCGCATCCGCCGCGCCCGGCCTGTGACCGTTGACCCGGCCCCCAGCGTGCCGCTGATGCCGGTAGACCTGCCGGACTTTTCGGAAAATCCGCCGGAGACCGAGCCGCAGGCTGCGCCGCGCTCGGTGCTGGACGATGATATCCCTGATTTCTCCGCTGACCTTGACCCCGCCGCCATTGCCGCTGCCCAGGCCGCCGATGACGCCGCCGAGGCCGCAGGCAAGAGCGCCAGCGTTGAGGACTTTACCCGCGCGGCGACCCAGCTGTTTGACGCCAGCGCCATTGAGGAGGCTGCCCGGGAAAAAGCAAAGCCCCGCAAAAAGCGCAAAAAGAACGCAGATTCGGACACCGACCTGCCCCCGAAGCAGCCCGCACCGCCCAGCATCAAAAACCGCAGTTTGGAAATTATTGAAAAGAGCGAGCGCCGCCGCAGACGCACGGTCACGCTGATCCTGGTCGTGCTGCTGCTGGCTGTGCTGGCCGGTGCCGGGGCGCTGTGGGTGTTCTTCCGCAATGATCTGGGTGCCAGCCCTGCCGCCAAGAGCTACGGCACGGCGCTGTACGATTCCACCGCCGAGAGCTATCTTGACAAGGCGCTGAACCGCCGCGCAGGCGTGGTGGCCTACCTGGGCTGGCCCGGCTTTGATGGCGCGCTGGTCTACTCTGCCGACACGCCCACGCCCGAAACGCCGGAATCCGGCGCAGAGCCGGGGTCCATCGTCCGTTTTGCCACCCCCAGCGCCCTGGACGCCGCCACCCCCGGCAACACCGTGTTGGAATGCACCGGTGACGACTACAAGGCGCTGGCCGATCAGGACACACTGAAACAGAACGGCGGCTTCACGCTGTATACGGCAGACCGCACCTACCGCTTCAAAGCGCTGTCGGTCTACTACTACGATCCCGCCGAGCAGGGCGAAGGCGCGTTTGACCTGTATGGCAGCACCGACCTGTCCAACTATTACGACTACCTGACCTTTGTGGCAGGCATCCAGGCCCGCAGCCTGTTTGACACCGGGGTGGAGGTGGGTGACGAGTCCCACTTCCTGACTGTGACGACCCAGAGCGGCGAGAACGGTGCGCTGCTCTGCATCACGGGCCGCCTGGTCGAGGACGGCGAGGCCGAGGTGCTGAACACCGCTGCCTTTACCGCCACAGAGGAGCCGCTGCTGACGGCGGCCCAGTACCAGAGCAAGGGTCAGCCGATGCCCACGGTCAGCGCCCTGATGCGGACCAGCGTGGAGCGCTATGCCCAGCAGAGCGCCGCCACCCAGGCCGCCCGCAAGAGCAGCGGCACGGCCCGGGACGATACCACCGACGCCGCCGATCTGGCCCAGCGCGCCGACGAATTGCAGAACATCACCGACAGCCTGCTGGCCAGCACCGACAAGATGCTCAAGGGCCTGACCGATGTGGCAGGCTCGACGAACGCTGTGGAGACGGACCTGAACAAGGGTGCCGAGGGCACGCTGCCCGAGCAGACGGTCACAGTGGACCAGATCAAGGTGACGGCCACGCCGGCCCCTACCGACGCCCCGACGCCAGAACCTACCGAGGCCCCGGCGTCGGACGCCAACAGTAACAGCAGCGAACCGACCCCGACGGAAGCGCCGACCCAGGCCCCGCAGCCCGACAACAGCACCGGCACTGAGGGCGAGACCATCAACGTGACGATGAACGGCACGGCCCAGACGATGGACCTGGTGCGCTGCCTGGCGATGGTGGCCCAGAACGAACTTGGCCCCAACGCCCCCGCCGAAGCCTACAAAGCCCAGTGCGTGGCGACCCACTGCTGGATTTTAAGCCAGTCGGGCTATCCGTCGGTGCTGGGTGCAGAGCCGGGCGCGGCTGCGCTGGCCGCTGCCCAGGAGGTTGCCCATGTGCTGGTGACTTACAATGGGCAGGTCTGCTTCACGCCGTATTTCGCCTCTGCCAGCACGGGTACAGCCTCGTCTGCCGAGGTTTGGGGCGGTGAACGCGCCTGGCTGCAGGCCGTGGACAGTCCCTACGATCAGCAGGTTTCCAGCAACTGGAACACCAACGGCAATTCCAGCGGCACGGCCCGCTTCTCCCGCGAGACGCTGGAGAACCGCATCCGCGACGAACTGGGCATCGACCTGGCAGGCGTGGACCCCAACAGCTGGTTCACCATCAAGAGCGCCAACCAGTACGGCTGGGTCGCCAAGATTCAGGTCGGCCCCGATGGCAACAGCGAGACGGTCAGCGGCCGCTGGTTCCGGGAAAACCTGCTGGCCCGCCAGAGTGTGGATGGCCGCAGCCTGCGCAGCCAGTGCTTCACGGTCAGCTATGACGCCGATCTGGACTGCTTTATCTTTGATGTCTACGGCTACGGCCACGGCTGCGGCATGTCCCAGTGGGGTGCCATCGGTTACGCCCGCAACGGCTGGAACTATCAGGATATTTTGACGCATTATTTCGTTGGTACGACGATTACAACATATTGATAGTACAGAAAAAGAGCGTGTGCAAGAAATGGCACACGCTCTTTTTTGGCAGTAACATCCACCGCACAGCGGGAATCCCTCCGACCTCGCTTCGCTCGGCCACCCCCCCCTTGTTAAAGGGGGCTGTCACCGAAGGTGACTGGGGGATTCCGCCGCGCGGTGGTTATAGCAACTCCTCCCCATCCAGCACCGCTTTCACCAGCACGTCCCCCTTATACGTCAATTCCAGATGGAAAAACGGTGCATCCTCAGCCAGCAGCTTAAAGAAAATTTTATCCCCCTGCCAAATCGGCAAATCCTGCACAGCATTCTTGTCCACCCACTCTAAACATCCCTCGTCGCAGTCTGTCATCACGCCGGAAAAATCCGTGCAGGTGTACAGGTGCATCCGCTCGGCGGGCCATGGGTCACAGAAAAAATCCACGATGCCGCGGTAAATCGGCGCGTGCATCGTCAGGCCGGTCTCCTCGCGCACCTCGCGCAGGGCGCAGGCCAGCGCGTCCTCACCCGGTTCAAACTTGCCGCCGACGCCGACCCACTTGTCGTGGTTGACGTCGTTTTTCTTTTTGACGCGGTGCAGCATCAGGTACGCGCCGTCTTTTTCGAGATAGCAAAGGGTGGTTTGCAGTAAATCCATAGGGAACTCCTTACATATTTTGTATGAATCCGCAGATACTACCATAAAAAACCAGGGAGGATTCTGTATGAGAGCGACAGGAATTGTGCGGCGCATCGATGAATTGGGCCGGGTGGTCATCCCGAAGGAGATACGCCGTACCCAGCGCATCCACTCGGGCGACGCACTGGAAATTTTTACCGATGGCAAAGGGGAAGTTGTCTTTAAAAAGTATTCGCCGCTGGCAGAGCTGGGCGAGCCGGCCGCCGCCTACGCCGATGTGCTGGCCCGGCGGCTGGGCTGTGGTGTGGCTGTCTGTGACCGGGAAAAGATCGTGGCCGCCGCCGGGGCGGGCAGAAGTGAGCTGCTGGGCGAGCCGCTGCCGCCTGAGTTGGACGCCCTGCTGGCCCGCCGCAAGCTGTACACCGCACCGGAAGGGCCGCTGCACCGGGTCGCGTTGGGCAGCCGCTGGCTGCTGTGCGCTGCGCCGGTTTTGGTGCATGGCGATATTGAGGGCGGCGTGCTGCTGCCGGGCATGCGCCGGGATGCCGTACCCGACCCCGAGACCATCCGCGCCGCCGCCACCGCCGCCGAGTTTTTAGCGCGATGGATGGGGGAGTGACGGGGGTGTCTGAATGCACACCGCCATGTAGGGGCCGGGCATGCCCGGCCCTCAGCTTTCCCGCAAGCAACCGTTTTCCGTACAAGTGCAGGCCGGGCATAACCGGCCCCTACATATATAATAGGTAAGAACCCTGCCGTGATTGTGACGAAACTGTTAAACTTACAAAAAAATCGGAAAAACCCCTTGACAGTTTGCAAAACGGGAATATAATTAACTTAGCACTCAGAGATAAAGAGTGCTAAATAAAACCGAAAGCAAACCAAAGGAGATGAGCAGCATGGCCATGGACGCGCGCAAGCAGCGTATACTGGAAGCCATTGTTGCCCTGTATGCCAACGGCGGCGAACCGGTCGGTTCGGGCCTGCTGGCAAACTACTTTGACATGGCACTGTCCAGTGCAACGCTGCGCAACGAGATGGCGGCGCTGACCAAGCTGGGCCTGCTGGAACAGCCCCACACCAGTGCGGGCCGTGTGCCCAGTGCCCAAGGCTATCGCTACTACCTCGACCACCTGATCGATGCGCCGAAGGCCAGCGCCCTGCCGGATACCGACCGCCGCCACATCGATGACCTGTTCGCCGCCATGGATGCCGAGCCGGAAAAGCTCGTGCCCGCTGCAGCCCGCAGTTTGGCTGATTTGACCGGCTGCGCCGCTGCCGCCACCACGCCCCAGGCCCCGGATCTCTGCATCGCCCACTTTGAGGTTGTGCAGGTCGGGCGGTACAGCGCGGCGGTGCTGGCAGTCACCAGCGCAGGCGGGGTGCGTACCCGCGTAGCCCGCGTCGATACCGGCCTGTCCCGGGACGACGCCGCCAACATCGCGCAGCTGCTCAACCGGGGGCTTACGTTTGTAGCCCCGCAGGACCTCAGCCCCATGCTGATGGCCAGCTTGGTGCTGGCCGCAGGTGAGCGGCTCAGCCCCGTGATCATGGCCGCGCAGGCGCTTGTCACCACCGGTCCGCAGGCCTGCCTGGAAGGCGCACAATACCTGGCAAAGATGCCGGATGTCCGCCAGAACCTTGGCACGCTGCTGGAGATTTTCTCCGACAACGTGGCCGCTACCGAGCTGATCCACCCCGAGGGAAGCCGCGTTACGGCCACCCTGGGCTGCGATCTGGACCCGGCCATGCCGGGCTGCTGCATCGTCAGCAAGCGGTATCTGGCGGGTGGCGGGCTGACAGGCTCGGTGGCGCTCATCGGTTCCACCCGCATGGAATACGAGCGGCTGCTGCCAATCCTCGACTACTTTGCCGCAAAGCTAGGGCAGAGTATGGCCGGGCAGGGCCAATAATTGGAAAGAAGGAGACCCGCAATGAGCCACGAAAAAGAAACCAAGCAGACGCCCGCCGCAGAGACCAAGGCGCCTGAGACCGAGGCCAAGGCCCCTGAGCAGGAGGCCCCCAAGGCCGAGAAGCCCGAGGCAAAGCACGAGGGTAAGCACCACCACGAGACAGCGGCCTTGCAGGCTAAGCTGGACGAGGCGGAGAAAAAGAACGAGGAGCTGAAAAACCAGCTGCTGCGCACCGCCGCCGAGTATGATAACTACCGCAAGCGCAGCCAGCGCGAGGCCGACCAGAAGTTCAACGACGGTGTGTCCCACGCTGTGACCCAGATTTTGGGCATCCTGGACACGCTGGATATGGCTGCCAACGCCGCCTGCACCGACGAGAACTACAAGAAGGGCGTCATGATGACGCTGGACAAGGCCGCCAAGGCCCTGGAAACGCTGAACATCACCGAAATCGAAGCGCTGAATCAGCCGTTTGACCCCAACTTCATGAACGCCGTTTCGCAGGCCCCCGCCGCCGAGGGCCAGGAGAGCGGCAGCGTCACGCAGGTTTTCCAGAAGGGCTACAAGATCGGTGACAAGATCATCCGCCACGCGATGGTCGTCGTCGCAGAATAAGGCGAACCGAATCAAAAGATTCGTTTCCATATAAATTGACATTCACTACTGTTCAAAGCAAATTTGAAGGGAGTTTTTATTATGAGCAAAATCATCGGTATTGACCTTGGTACTACCAATAGCTGCGTCGCTGTTATGGAAGGCGGCGAGCCTGTCGTCATCGCGAACGCCGAGGGCGCCCGCACCACCCCGTCTGTCGTCGGCTTCACCAAGACCGGCGAGCGTCTGGTCGGCCAGGTCGCAAAGCGTCAGGCCATCACCAACCCCGAGAATACCATCTCCTCCATCAAGCGTAAGATGGGCACCGCCGAGAAGGTCCACGCCGGCGGCAAGGACTACACCCCCGAAGAGATCAGCGCTATGATCCTGAGCAAGCTGAAGGCTGACGCCGAAGCTTACCTGGGCGAGCCTGTCACCGAGGCCGTCATCACCGTCCCCGCCTACTTCAACGACAGCCAGCGTCAGGCCACCAAGAACGCAGGCACCATTGCCGGCCTGAACGTCAAGCGTATCATCAACGAGCCGACCGCTGCTTCTCTGGCCTACGGCATCGATAAGGAAGCCGACCAGAAGATCATGGTCTACGACCTGGGCGGCGGTACCTTCGATGTCTCCATCATCGAGATGGGCGACGGCGTTACCGAGGTTCTGGCCACCAACGGTGATACCCACCTGGGCGGCGATGACTTCGATGAGCGCATCATCAACTGGATGGCCGAGGACTTCCAGCGCGAGAACAACATCGACCTGCGCAAGGATAAGATGGCTGCCCAGCGTTTGAAGGAAGCCGCTGAGAAGGCTAAGATCGAGCTGTCCAGCGCCACCACCACCAACATCAACCTGCCCTTCATCACCGCCGATGCCAACGGCCCCAAGCACTTGGATATGACGCTGACCCGCGCCAAGTTCAACGAGCTGACCGCTGACCTGGTCGAGCGCACCATGACCCCCGTCCGCAAGGCTCTGGCCGACGCCGGCCTGAAGGCTTCTGACCTGGCCAAGGTCCTGATGGTCGGCGGCTCCACCCGTATCCCCGCCGTCTACGACGCTGTCAAGAAGGAACTGGGCTGCGAGCCGTTCAAGGGCATCAACCCCGATGAGTGCGTTGCTGTCGGCGCTTCCATCCAGGGCGGCGTTCTGCAGGGCGACGTCAAGGGTCTGCTGCTGCTGGATGTTACCCCGCTGAGCCTCGGCATTGAGACCCTGGGCGGCGTCTGCACCAAGATCATCGACCGCAACACCACCATCCCCACCAAGAAGAGCCAGATTTTCTCCACCGCTGCGGACAACCAGCCCAGCGTTGAGGTCAACGTCCTGCAGGGCGAGCGTGAGTTTGCCCGCGACAACAAGAGCCTGGGAACCTTCCATCTGGATGGCATCGCTCCGGCTCCCCGTGGTGTGCCGCAGATCGAAGTTACCTTTGATATCGACGCGAACGGCATCGTCCACGTCAGCGCGAAGGACCTTGGTACCGGCAAGGAGCAGAGCATCACGATCACTGCTTCCACCAACATGAGCAAGGACGACATCGACAAGGCTGTCAAGGACGCCGAGCAGTATGCCGCCGAGGATAAGAAGCGCCGCGAGGAAGTCGATGTGCGCAACAACGCCGACCAGATGGTGTTCCAGACCGAGAAGGCCCTGGGCGAGTTTGGCGACAAGGTCTCCGCTGAGGAGAAGAGCGAAGTCGAGACGAAGCTCTCCGCCCTGAAAGAGGCCCTGAAGTCCGGCAGCATCGATGACATCAAGGCAAAGCAGGATGACCTGCAGAAGGCTTTCTACGCCATCAGCGAGAAGGTCTACCAGCAGGCCGCCCAGGCACAGGGCCAGCAGCCCGGTGCCCAGCCCGGCCCCGACGCCGGTAGCCAGCCCAAGGATGACGGTGCCGTTGACGCCGACTTCCACGAGGTTTGATGCGTAACTAACCCATAATAAGGCCGCCGCTGGGCTACCCCGGCGGCGGCCCTTGGGGGTTATAGAGAAAGTTAAAATAAAGCCTTCCCCCCTCGGGGGAAGGTGGCCGCAGGCCGGATGAGGGGCGGCGCTGCCGTGGCAGCCTGTTTATGGGCAATCGCCGGCAGTTCCCACCTCATCAGTCCGCTGCGCGGACAGCTTCCCCTCAGCGGGAAGCCTTTTCACAACCCATAAATAGAGGGGATAGATTCTATGGCAGAAAAACGTGATTACTACGAGGTGCTGGGGATCGGCAAAAACGCCACCGATGCCGAGATCAAAAGCGCCTACCGCAAGCTGGCCAAAAAGTACCACCCCGACTTGAACCCCGGCGATAAGGACGCCGAGGAAAAGTTCAAGGAGGTCAACGAGGCCAACGATGTTCTTTCCGACCCGGACAAGCGCAAGCGCTATGACCAGTTCGGTTTCGCTGGGGTCGATCCCAACTATGGGGCCGGCCAGCCCGGCGGCGGCTTCGGTGGCGGCTTTGGCGGCGGTTTCGGCGCAGGCGGTGTTGACCTGGGCGATATCTTCGGCGATTTGTTCGGCGGCGGTGGCTTTGGCGGTTTCGGCGGTTCCAGCCGCGCCAACCCCAACGCCCCGCGCAAGGGCCACGATATCCAGGCCAACGTCATCCTGACCTTTGAGGAAGCGGCCCACGGCTGCGCCAAAAAGGTGACGCTGAACCGCCAGCAGACCTGCCCGGACTGCAACGGCAACGGCTGTGCCCCCGGCACCAGCCCCGAGACCTGCACCGAATGCGGCGGCCGCGGCTATGTCGTGACCCAGCAGCGCACGCCCTTTGGCGTGATGCAGAGCCAGCAGCCCTGCCCGCACTGCGGCGGCCGCGGCACCATCATCAAGAACCCCTGCAAGACCTGCCGCGGCACCGGTAAGACCAGCGCCCGCAAGACGCTGGAAGTCAAGATTCCCGCCGGTATCGACGACGACCAGAACATCGCGCTGCGCGGTCAGGGCGACGCAGGCACCAACGGCGGCCCCGCCGGTGACGTGATCGTCCATGTGACGGTCAAGCCCGACGCCGTGTTTGAGCGCGACGGCTACGACGTTTACGTCCGCGTGCCGATTACCTACTCCCAGGCCGTCCTGGGCGCTGAAATTGAAGTGCCCACTGTGGACGGCAAGGTCGCCCAGAAGATTCCCGAGGGCACCCAGAGCGGCACGAAGTTCCGCCTGCGCGGCCAGGGCATCCAATATCTGAACGGCCGCGGCCACGGTGACCAGTATGTCATCGTGGATGTGGAGATTCCCAAAAAGCTGAACCGCACCCAGCGCGAAGCCCTGAAGGCATTTGAGGACAGCTTGAAGGACGAGAACTATGAGAAGCGCAAGAACTTCTTCAAGAACCTGAAAGACCGGTTCATGTCCTGAATTTTATACAGCCCCGCCCCGGCAATGTGGAAAACATTTCCGGGGCGGGGCTTTATTTTATGAATGGCATGTTGTAGGGCGGCCAGTCCTCTGGCCGCCGCAGCTGCGCCCACCGTTGCAGGGGTCGGCGTCCCCGACGACCCGGGAACTTTGCGGCAGCGGAAACGTGCCCGGCGGCATGAGGGCATGCCGCCCTACGGCCCACCGTACCGTAACTTGTAGGGCGGGGTGCCCTCACCCCGCCGCAGGGGGGCGCCCTTTACCCCACAAACTTCATCTCGGTATACTCGGTGCTGCCGTTCAAAAAGGCGTCGGCGTCGATGGTGGCGTACCGGGTCATGTAGTCGTGGTCGAGATCATAGCCAATGAGCAACAGAATACGCCCGTCATCCAGCATGGAAAGGGGATAGTACGACTCCACCCCGGCGGGCGGGTCCACCTGCGCAATCTGCGTGCCTTGCAGGTCGTATACTGTGAGGGTGCCCGGGTTGCTGCTCATTGCGAAAAGCCACTGAATCTCTCCGTTTTGGCGCAATTCGCGAAGCGACACATGGATCATAAGCCCTAAATCTTCCTGCGTGCCGTCGCTGCCCACACGGAGCACAGACATTTTAATGCCCTCCTCCTCCGACCGGGAGTGCTCGCCGGTGAAGTAGAAATCGTCTCCGGATTTCCCAAGGTAGGTGTAATAGACATAGCCGCTGCCGTCGTCTGCACCTTTATACGGAAACTCTGCAATTTTCGTGGCGGGCTTTCCGGTGGTGACATCCGTCAGGTCGTACTCGAGCATAGAGTTCTGCAAAAGGGCGTCGGAAATTTCCGGGTCGCTCGTGAAGGGAACAGGGTGGTCTGAAATGAGCCGCGCGGTCACGGCAAAATCACCGGCGGCGTCCTGTGCGCCAGTTGTCTCGGCGGGCAAGTCCCAGGGCGCTGTCTCGCCGGTCTGCAAGTCAAGGCGGAACCCGCTTGCGGTATCATAGGGGGCATGACCGTCCATGCAATAAAAATAACGGTCGCTGTATAAGACAACGGTCGAGGCGTATGGGTCAAAGGGAATCTCGTGGGTTTTGGTGCCATCCGGCGACAGGGCAATGATTTTGTTGTCGCGGTCTCTGTTGTAGGTGAGCAGGTACACCGCGTCGCTCGTCACATAGGGGTCGGCGATGCAGCAGTCGTCGCAACTGTAAAACAGCGAAACCTGCCCGGCGTTCAGGTCGTTTTTGTAAACGTTCGTTCCGATGTGGTACAACTGGTCATTAAAGGCAGGCATGACATCATAGACAACATCCTGCGCATAGCGGTGGCTGTAAGTATAGAGCGGGCCGGTCTCAGCAGCAGCGGGCTTGCTTGTCGGTTCAGCGGTGATTTCCGGCGTGGTGGTGGGTTACGCGGCGGGCGTGGAATCCGCCACCGGGGTGCAGGCGGTCAGGGCGAACACGGCGGCGGTGACAAGCAGGGGCAGGCGGGTGTGATTTTTCATGGGTGATAACTCCTTTCATTTGTGGTTTGTCGTCATTCTACACCCCAGTTGTGTCCTACTTGTCACACGGAGGGCGGTTTTTGAAAATTTTTTGGAAGAAAATAAAAAAATTGCGGTTATAAGGGTGGTAGGGCGGCCTGCCCCCAGGCTGCCGGGGCGTCGAGGACGCCGCCCCCTACAACCCAACTGCATCGTTTTTTGTAGGGGCGGATTCCATATCCGCCCGCAAATAGCCGCCCACATAAAAACAGGGGAGAGCACCCACGTCGGGCGCTCCCCCCTTATCGTATCCGTTAAAATCCGTGCTTCTCCATCAGCTTGCGGCCCATCAGGACGCCCATGACGGAGGCCATCATCAGGCCGCGCGTCCAGCCGGAGGAATCGCCCAGGCAGTGCAGACCCGCGATGTTCGTCTCCAAATCGGTGTCCATCTTGACCTTGTTGGAGTAGAACTTCAGCTCGGGGCTGTACAGCAGCGTTTCGGGGCTGGCAAAACCGGGAACGACCTCGTCCATCATCTTGATGAACTCAATGATGTTGACCATGGCGCGGTAGGGCATGGCGGCGGTGATATCACCGGCCACAGCGTCCTTCAACGTCGGGCGGACATTGGTGCGGGCCAGCTCTTTGGCCCAGGTGCGCTTGCCGTCCAGGATATCTCCGTAGCGCTGCACCAGAATGTGGCCCGCACCCAGCATATTCGTCAGCTCGCCGACCTTCTGCGCGTAGGCGATGGGCTGGTTGAACGGCTCGGTAAAGTTATGGCTGACGAGGATCGCCAGGTTGGTGTTGTTGCTCTTCTTCTCTTTGAAGCTGTGGCCGTTGACGACTGCCAGATCATTGTCGTAGTTCTCCTGCGCGACAAAGCCGCCGGGGTTCTGGCAGAAGGTGCGCACCTTGTTGCGCCACGGGGCCGGGTAGCCGATCAGCTTGCCCTCGTACAGGACCTTGTTGATCTTCTCCATGACCTCGTTGCGGCACTCGACGCGGACGCCGATGTCAACGGTGCCGGGCTTGTGGGCGATGTTGTGCTCGGCGCAGAGTTTCTCCAGCCAGTCCGCGCCGCGGCGGCCCGTGGCAATGACGACCTGCTTCGCCAGCACGTCGCGGGTGCCGTCCTTCTCGCGCAGGCGGACGCCCTTGCAGACGGAATCCTCCAGGATGATGTTCTCGCACTCGGTGTTGAACAGCATCTCGACGCCCGCGTCGGCCAGATAGTTCTGGATGTTTAAATAGAGCTGCTGGGCCTTCTCGGTGCCCAGATGGCGGATGGGGCAGTCAACCAGCTGCAGGCCCGCCTGGATGGCGCGCTTGCGGATGTCCTTGATATCGGGGCCTTCGTAGACGCCCTCAACCTTGGGGTCAGCGCCGAACTCGAGGTAGATTTTGTCGGTGTAGTCGATGAGCTCCTGGGCAAAATCCTCGCCGATCAGGTCGGGCAGCTCGCCGCCGACCTGGTAGGACAGGGACAGCTTGCCGTCCGAGAATGCGCCCGCGCCGGAAAAGCCGGTGGTGATGGCACAGGTCGGCTTGCAGTTTACGCAGACGCCGGTTTTATCCTTGGGGCAGTGGCGCTTTTCCACAGGCTTGCCCTTTTCGACGAGCAGGATCTTGTGGGGGTTGCAGCTTTTGCGCAGCAGCTCCAGCGCGGTGAAAATACCGGCAGGGCCGGCGCCTACGATGATAAGGTCATACATGGATGGGGGTTCTCTCCTTTAAAAATAACTCGCGAACGTTCGCGCGGGAAACAGAATAAGGGCAAACGGAGCTTGTAGGGGCGGATTCTATATCCGCCCGTGCCCGTTTGCTGATGGCACGGCGCTGCGGGCGCATATAGAATGCGCCCCTACGGTGTCACGGAACGGTTATTCACCGTCCTCCGACACGTCCTTGCTCTCGGCGTCGTAAACGACCGGGGTGTCGGCGGGGGACTCGGCGGCTTCGGCTTCGTCCAGGGCGTCACCGATGGCGGACATGGCAGCGTTGGCGGCAGCGGTCGCCATGCGGTCCAGCGTGCGTAGCTCCATGGCAGCATACAGAATGCAACCTAAGTTCATCGCACCTTCGACGATCAGCAGAATACCGCACACCATCACGACGCTGACAGCCGCACCAAACGGATGCAGCACCAGCAGTATGCCCAGCGCAACAGAGACGATGCTGAGCAGCAGCAGCACCCACCATTTCTGTCCCTTGCGCTTGGCAAGGTCGATGGCGCTGCCGATGCGGCTCAAACCGTCCACAACGATGAAGATGCCGAACACGATGGGGAGAAAGCTCGCCACCACCTGCGGTTTCGCCAGCGTAAAGATGCCCAGCCCCGCCGTGATAACGCCGCCCACCAGCATGAACGGCGCAGTAAAGCCTGTGCCGCGGATGCGGGCGTACTGGATCAGGCAGACGATGCCGGTGATGAGCACGACGGCCCCGAAAGCGTAGCAGATCCAGAGCAGGCTGGTCTGGGGCATGATGAGCAGCATCATACCGATGACGATATAGGCGATGCTCAACAGCATCATTCCGCTTTTGACATAGCGCAGCATGGCGGGTGGCTCCTTCCGGTTTTTACTTGTTGGCCGCTTGCATGGCCTTGGCCGCCGCGACGATCAGGTCAGCGCAGGCTTCGCGGCCCAGGGTGGCATTCAAGCACAGGTCGTAGTTTTTGGCCTCGCCCCAGCGGTTCTCGGTGTAGTAGTTGTAGTAGCTCGCGCGGGCGCGGTCATGCTTGGCCAGCTGGGTCTCCCACAGGCGGTTGGGCATATCCTTGGCGTCGGGGCGGCTCTTGGCAAACTCGATGCGGGCATCCAGCGGCGCATAGACAAAGGTGCGCAGCACATTCGGGCGCTCCCGCAGGACATAGTCGCCGCAGCGGCCCAGAATGACGCAGGGACCCTGGGCGGCCAGCTCTTTAATGACGTTGCTCTGCAAAATATAGACCTGGTCGGCCAGGGGCATGGTGTTGCCCATCATGTACAGGCTGTAAATCAGGCTGCCGCTGCGCTGGTTCTCGCTGGCGGCGATGGCCTCCTCGGTCAGGCCGCTTTTTTTGGCGGCAAGGGTGATCAGCTCCTTATTGTACAGGGGGATACCCAGCTTATCTGCGACGGCCTGTGCGATTTCGCTGCCGCCGGATGCGTACTCACGCGCCATAGTAATGACCATAGGTTCCTTCATACTGATACACCTCACAATTATTTTTGTATAGTTTGCGCAAAAGGGCATACTAATCTGCTTATATTATAACCTGATTTTGTGGAAAACGCAAGAAGAATTGGTGGGATTTTTACTGTGCAGGGCGGATGCGTGCATCGACCACCACAACAAAAACTGCCCGCGGCAGAACACCGCGGGCAGGGAAAACAGAATGCTGAATTTTATTTGGTCACTTCGCCGGAAATCTCCTTGATGGCGGAGACGGTGGCGGCCAGGTTCTGCATATCGCTGGGCACGATCAGCTTCGTGGCCTTGCCGTCGGCAACCTTCTCCATGGCTTCCATGCTGCGCAGGGCCAGGTAGTTGTGGTTGGGGTTCGCCTCGTTGATCATGCGGATGGCGTCGGCCTGGGCTTTCTGCACGGTCAGCAGGGCCTCGGCTTCACCTTCGGCCTCGCGGATGCGCTGCTGCTTCACGGCCTCGGCGCGCAGGATGGCGGACTCCTTTTCGCCCTCGGCGCGGGTGATGGCGGCCTGCTTTTCGCCCTCGGCCAGCAGGATCGAGGCGCGCTTCTCGCGGTCGGCCTTCATCTGCTTTTCCATAGCCTGGCGGATTTCCACCGGAGGCTCAATGTTTTTCAACTCAACGCGGTTGACCTTGATGCCCCAGCGGTCGGTGGCTTCGTCCAGGCTGGCGGTGATCTTTGTGTTGATGAGGTCGCGGCTGGTCAGTGTCTCGTCCAGCGTCATCGAGCCGATGATGTCACGCAGAGTCGTGGCGGACAGGTTCTCGATGGCCTGGATCGGGCGGTTGACGCCGTAGGCGTACATCTTGGCGTCAAACACCTGGAAGAAAACGACAGTGTCGATCATCATGGTGACGTTGTCGCGGGTGATGACGGGCTGCGGGGGAAAGTCGGCGGCCTCCTCCTTCAGGGAGACTTTGCGGGAGATGCGCTCAACAAACGGCGTGCGGATGTGCAGGCCCGCGCCCCAGGTATCCTTATAGACGCCGAGCCACTCGGTGACGTAGGCGTTGGACTGGGGAACAATGACGATGCAGCGCACCAAAACTACCAGAATAATAATCAGCAGAATGGCAAAAATCAACAGCATGGGGATTCCTCCTTTTTCTTTTGAAACTTACTCTGCGGCCGCGTTGACGGTCACAGGAACTACGATGAGAATGGCACCGTCCACGGCCACGACCTTGCAGCGCTCGCCTTTTGGCAGCGGCGTTTCGGCGCGGGCCTGCCAATCCAGGCCGTCCACCCGCACGCGGCCGAGGGTGCCCGGCTCAATATCCACCAGCACAACGCCCTGTTTGCCGATGGTCAGCGGGGAACCGTTGGTGACAGGGGCTTTGTGCTCACCTCGGCGGCTGGCAAGAGTGGGAATCATCAGCGCCAGCGTAATGGCCGATACGACGGCAAAAACAAGCGCCTGCCAGCCGAAGCCAATGTTGAAAAAGCTCGCTGCCATGGCCGCTGCCGCGCCCACCGCGAACCACACCGACACAAGGGCGGTGGTGGCGGCTTCCACGGCGATAAAAGCAACAATGGCGACAAGCCAGAGGATCGTATCAAACCACATGGAGGTACTCCTTTCGGCAGGAAAAATGTATTTACCACTACTTTAACATTCTGCCGCTGCGCTGTCAAGAATTAGTTGCGGGGTAAAAATGTAAATGGTTGCGCAAGACTATACATAACGCAATAATTTTGTGAAATTATCCTCGTTGTAAACGCAAAGCCCGTGCGCTTGCAGCAATTCCGCCGTCACCCCATCCCCGGCAATTTTGCGGTGCCGGAATGTGCCGTCGTAGATCGTGCCGCAGCCGCAGCTGGGGCTGTTGGCTTTTAAGATGGCCGCCTCGCACCCGGTCAGCCGGGCCAGCTGCAAGGCGGCCTCGGCACCGCGCTGATATTGCGCAGTCACGTCAGTGCCGGTTTCGGTCAGCACGCAGTCCCCGGTGCGCTCGGCCGGCGGGCGCGGCGTGGGCAGGCCGCCGTAGACCTCGGGGCAGATGGGGATAAAGGTATGGCCGCTGTGCTGCACGGCATTCAGCAGGGCGGGGCAGACGTTGTCGCCGCCGGAATATTTACAGGCGATGCCCAGCAGACAGGCGCTGACGAGGATTTTCATGAAAACCACCGACTTTCCGTAAATTGTGCGGTAAAACCAGTGTAGCATAAAAGGAAAGAAACCACAATGAAAAAATATTTTGACCGCCCACCCATGGACACATATAATTAACAGGTTAGCTCTTGCAATGTACGCCCGCAGCACTTACAATACTACTAACTTTCCGTAAATTGTGCGGTAAACCCAGTGCAGCATAAAAGAGGAGGAACCACAATGAAAAAATATTTTGACCGCCCGCCGAGCACGATGGGGGATTGGCTGGTGCTGGCGGCGGGGACGGCGCTGCTGTTTGCCGCTGTGGCACGGCTGCCCGCGGTCCTGATGGCGCTGGGCGGTCTGCTGGCGCTGCTGGCACCCTTCGGCTGGGGGCTGGTGCTGGCCTACGTGCTCGACATTCCTACGCGCTTTTTTGCACAAAAACTGTTTGGCGGGCGGCGTGGCTGGGCGCTGGGGGCCAGCTACGCGCTGTTTTTCGGCGTGCTGGCACTGCTGGCGGCGTTGGTCGTGCCCCAGCTGGTGCAAAGCATCACCGCCTTTGCCGGACGGTTGGCCGCCTATGAGGAAACCATCCGTCAACTCTTGCTCTGGGTGCAGGCGACCTTCGGCATCGACATGGCTACGGCGGAACAGCTGGTGCAGGCCGTGGGGAGTGAGCTGCAAGGCTGGTTCGCGTCGCTCTCCCGCCAGGCGGCCCAGGCGGCGGCCCGCGCGGCGGGGGATGCTGCAGGCGCCGCCGCCAATGCCTTTGTGGCGCTGGCGGTCAGTATCTACCTGCTCTCCGGCAAAGAAAATCTGCTGCACGCCGCGCACACCTGCCTGCGGGCAGCGCTGCCGCCCCGGGCGGCGGGCAGTGTGCTGGCTGTATGCACACTGGCAAACCGGATCTTCAGCGGCTATCTGGGCGGGCAGCTTGTGGATGCCCTGCTGGTGGGCGGGGAAACCTTCGCCCTCATGTCGATTTTTGGGCTGGAGTACGCCCCGTTGCTGGCAGTGCTGGTGGGCGTGACGAACATTGTGCCGGTGCTGGGGCCGTTCCTCGGCGCGGTGCCGGGTATTGTCATCCTGCTGCTGGAATCGCCCTGGAAAGCGGCAGAATTTGCCATTATCATTTTGGTAGTGCAGCAGGTGGACGGCAACTTCATTGCGCCGCGCATCCTGGGCGGGGCCACCGGTCTGCCGGGGCTGGGTGTGCTGCTGGCCATTGTGGTGGGCGGTGCTTGGTTTGGCATCCCGGGCATGGCGCTGGGCGTGCCCACGCTGGCCGTGGTGGCGGCACTGCTCAAGCAGGCAGTGGGGGCCGGGCTGGCAGCCCGCGGCCTGGACGCAGATGCCCTCGACCGGGATTTCCCGCCCATGGACACACAAAATTAACAGGTTATCTCTTGCAATGTACGCCCGCAGCGCTTACAATACTACTAATATGGTATAAAAAGGGGCGGAGCGCTTGAAAGACGAACATATCTGGTCCAAAAAGCCAGAGACGATATTGGATTGGTTCTGCGTGGTCGGGGCCTGTATCGCATTTTATCTGATTTTAAACAACCTCGGGTATTTCCTGGGCAAAATCGGCTTCTTTATCGGGATTCTGTCGCCGTTTGCGGGCGGCGTGGTCATTGCCTACATCCTGGATCCGATGGTGAAATTCTTTTACCACAAGCTGTTCAAGGAAAAAAACAAGACACGCGGCATTGCTATTCTGATGGCCTATGCCGTGGCGATCCTGTTGATCGTGCTGCTGGCATGGCTGGTCATCCCGCAGATCGTGAACAGTATCGTCATGCTGTTTACAAACTTCCCCAGCTACATACAGGGCGTGCAGGATCTACTGGTCATGATGCAGGATCGCTACGGCATCGACTTGCAGCAGGCTATCAAAATGCTGGACGATTCTGAGACCATGGTCAAGGAAGTGTACAGCCTGGCGACCGCCGCCATGCCGCAGATCGTGGACAGCATCGGCAGCGTGGCGTCCAACTTTGTGGGCATCTTTACTTCGGTGGCGGCCAGTATCTATATGTTGGCGGATAAAGAGCATCTGCTCCACCAGCTGCGCACGCTGACCCACGCCTTTTTGCCGGAGAAAGCGGCTGACAACACGCTGCGCATCTGCCATTACGCCAACGTGAACTTTACCGGGTTCTTCGTCGGCAAGATCATCGACTCGGCCATCATCGGCGTCATCACCTTTGTGGCAATGACGATCCTGCGGCTGGACTTTGCACTGCTCATCAGTGTGTTTATCGGCATCACGAACATCATCCCGGTGTTCGGCCCCTTCATCGGCGCAATTCCCAGCATCTTTATCCTGCTGCTGGTCGACCCCATCCAGGCGGTTATTTTCGGTGTGCTCATCCTTGTCATCCAGCAGCTGGACGGCAACTTCATCGGCCCGAAGATCTTAGGCTCGTCCATCGGTATTTCTGCCCTGTGGATTTTGTTCTCCATCGTGGTGGGCGGCGATTTGTTCGGCATCGTCGGTATGGTCGTCGGTGTGCCGGTGTTCGCCACGCTCTACGGCCTGGCCCAGGAGTTTGTGCATTACACGCTGGATAAGCGAGGCATCGACGCTGAGGGCAACCCAAGGGAACAAGCGGCCGAGGATAAGGAAAACGTGTTTGAGTAAAGGGACTTTGCCCGCTTGCCGCAAAAAATAAGCCACGGTTTACAGAACGAGCCTGTAAACCGTGGCTATTTCTATTTTGTTTAAAATTCTTTTCGGTTCTTTTTCTTTTAAGAAAAGGAATAAAACCCCCGCAAACTCATGCCCCCGGCAGCAGCGTGACCACATCCCGCAGCAGTATCAGCGGGTTCTCGCCCTTCTGGACACGCAGGCTGAAATAGGGGCGGCCCAGGGCGTTGTACAGGACCCGGTGCGGGTACTGCGCCATGACCTGCTCCAACTGGCGCGGACCGACGATATCACTATACAAGATCAGCTGGTCGCCGCGCTGTACGATCTCCGCAATGCCAACGCGGGCCGCCGTCACGCGGATGAGAGATACATCCACCAACCCCTGCACGCTCTTGGGCGGGCTGCCGTAACGGTCGATGAGTTCGTCCAGCACATCCTCTGCGTCGGTGGTCGTCTCGATGGCCGCAATGCGCTTGTAGGCCTCGATGCGCCCGGCGGCGTCCGGAATGTAGTCCTCCGGCAGGAAGGCGTCCACCGTGATATCCACAAGGCAGTCGCTCTTGTCCGGGGCCGGGGCCTCGCCGCGGGCCGTGGCAATGGCCTGGCCCAGCATCTTCACGTACAGATCGTAGCCCACAGCCTCCATATGGCCGTGCTGGCTGTGGCCCAAAAGGCTGCCCGCGCCGCGTATCTGCAAATCGCGCATGGCGATACGGAAGCCCGAGCCGAAGGAGGTGAACTCCCGGATGGCCGAAAGCCGCTTGGCGGCAATTTCTGTCAGCACTTTATCGCGCGTAAACGTGAAATACGCATACGCCTTGCGGGAGGAACGCCCCACACGGCCGCGTATCTGGTACAGCTGCGACAGGCCCATCCGGTCTGCATTCTCAATGATCAGCGTGTTGCAGTTGCGCACATCGACGCCGGTCTCGATCAGCGTCGTACAGACAAGAACATCGATCTCATTGTCCAGTAATTGCTGCCACACCGACGAAATCTGTTCTTCCGTCATCTTGCCGTGGGCAATGCCGATGCGCGCGCCCGGTATCAGCTTGCCGATGCGGGCCGCGCACTCGTCGATGGTATCCACACGGTTGTGCAGGTAGTAGACCTGCCCGCCGCGGGCCAGCTCCTTGCGAATGGCTTCCGAGACGATGCCCTCATCGTATTCCAGCACATAAGTCTCGATGGGCTGACGCTCGAACGGCGGCTGTTCAATCGTGGACATATCGCGGATGCCGGACAGTGCCATGTTCAGCGTGCGGGGGATCGGCGTGGCCGACAGGGTCAGCATATCGACACCGATAAAGTTTTCTTTGAGCTTCTCTTTATGCTTGACGCCGAAGCGCTGCTCCTCGTCGATGATGACAAGGCCCAGATCGTGGAACTTTACATCGTTGGACAGCAGCCGGTGCGTGCCCACAACGATATCCACCGTGCCGTCTTTTAAACCGCGCAGCGTCTCTTTTTGCTCCTTCGGCGTGCGGTAGCGGGACAACAGCCCGATGCGGATGGGGAAGGACTCCATCCGGGTCAGCGCCGTGTTAAAGTGCTGCCACGCCAAAATTGTGGTGGGGGCAAGGATGGCACACTGCTTGCCGCCCATCACGCACTTGAACGCTGCCCGCAGCGCAACCTCGGTTTTGCCGACGCCGACATCGCCGCAGAGCAGGCGGTCCATCGGCCACGGCTCCTCCATATCGTGCTTGATGTCCGCCGCGCAGGTCAGCTGGTCGGGCGTTTCCTCGTAGGCGAAGCGCTGTTCAAAATCGCCCTGCCAGGTGTCGTCGGAGGGAAAGGCGTAGCCGTGGGCCTGCTTGCGGCGGGCGTACAGCTCGATCAGCTCTTTCGCCATCAGCTCCGTGGCGGCCTTGACCTTTTTGCGGGTCTTGGCCCAGTCATTGCCGCCCAGGCGGCTCAACTTCACATTGTCGCTGTCGCCCGGCGCGGTGTAGCGGGACAGCAGATCCAGCTGGGTAACAGGCACATAGAGCACGTCCTTTTTGTCGTACTCAATGCGCAGGTAATCTTTGGTGACGCCCTGCACGGCCATCCGCTGGATGCCCGCATACCGGCCAATGCCGTGGTTCTGGTGTACGACCAGGTCGCCCACCGAGATTTCGCTCAGACTGTTCAGCGCATCTTTGCTGCGCTTTTTCTTTTTCTGTGCGCCGCTCACGCCGAAGGCCCGCGCCGTGAAGAGCGCGAACTTGGCAAAGGGCAGGCTGCACCCGGCGGAGAGCTGCCCCGGCAGGATCTGCACCATCCCGGCGGATGGATCGGCCTCCGCGTCGGTGGTGACGTTCAGCCCCTTGGTGCGCAGGTCCGCCGCCAGGCCCGCCGCCGCGCGGGGCGTGCCAGCCATGATCGTGACTGCCGCGCCGCCGCTGCAAAGCGGCTGGATGTCCTCCAGCAGTGCTGCGACCTCGCCGCCCCAGATGGGCAGCGTGTGGGCGGGCGCGTTGACGATGGCTTTCAAGGGCACATCGGGCATACTGCGGGCAAAATTCTCGGCACAGAGCGTACGGTGGGTGCTCGTCTGCGCCCAGAGCCAGCTGCTCTCGGCGTAGAGCTTATCCAGCCCGGGGGCCAGCACGCCGTCCTCCAGCAGGGCGGAAAGCTCCTCGCTGCGGCGGTAGGCGGTGGCACGCTCGGCCTCCCGCAGGGACGCGGGCTCTTCCAGAATCAGAAGCGGGTCGTCGAAATAGTCTAAAATCGTTGCAGGCTCAGGGTAGCGCAGCGACAGATATTTGTCCATGTCCACCGGCATCGCGCCGCCGTCCAGCTGGGCCAGGTCGCTGGCCGTGCAGCTTTCCAGGGCGGTGCGCCGCTTGCCGCGGGCTTTTTTGATGGTCGCGCGGATCAGCTCGGCGGCCTCGCCGGGCAAACCGAACAGTACCTCCCGGGCGGGGGAGACGTAGATTTTTTCGATTGGTTCATCCCGGCGCTGGGTGGCCAGGTCAAAGCTGTGCATCGTGTCGATCTCGTCGCCCCAGAACTCGAGACGCGCGGGTTGTTTCATGTCGGGCGCGTAGATATCCACAATGTCGCCGCGGATGGAAAACTGGCCCGGCCCATCCACCTGGTCGCGCCGGGTGTAGCCTGCGCCGTAGAGCAGCGCCGTCAGGTCGGCGCGGGGCAGGGTATCGCCGGGGTGCAGCGTGCGGGTGTTGGCGCAGAACTCGGCCCGGGGCGTCGTGTACTGAGTCAGCCCCTCGTCCGGCACACAGACGGCCTGCAGACGGCCGCCGACCAGATCGCCCAGCACGGCCAGGCGGCGGTACTCGTACTCGCGGGCTGTACCCTCAATGGGGCGCAGCACATAGTCGCGGGCGGGGAACACCGCCGCCGCCACGCCAAGCGCGTTCAGGTCGCCCGCAAAGCGGGTGGCCTCGGCCTCGCCGGGGGTCACGATGCAGAGCAGTCTGTTCAGTGCCTGGGAAAGCGCGGCGTAAACCAGCGCCCGCCCTGCCCCGGGAATGCCAAATAAGGCGCAAGCCCCCGGTCCCCCGAGCGCCTGCGCCAGTTTTGCGTATTCTTCGGTTTTGGTAAAAAGTGCGTTGAACATAGCTTATCAGCTCAAAAATTCGGTCTTGAGCCAGCCGTATTTGCCGTCGTAGTTGACCACGACCCAGCTGCCGTCCTCGTTGGTGCCCAGGGCGGTCACGCCGGTCCCGGCGGGCACGCTGGTCACTTTGTCGTAGTCGGTGCCGGGGCCTGCACGCAGGTTCATGCCGGAATCACCGGGGGTAGTGTAGCTGGGCTGCTCGCCCTCATTGTAATAGGTGGTGGGCTGCACGCTCAGGCCGTCAAAGGTGGGCACGGGGGTCGGCTCCGGGGTAGGCTCCGGCTCAGCGGGCTGCTCCTCGGCAGGCTGCTCTTCGGCAGGGGGTTCGGCGGTGTCGCCGGTGGCCTCTGCGGTGAAGCTGTCGGCAGTCGGGTCATTCACGCCTGCTGCGGCGGAGGTGGTGTCGCTCGTCGCAGGGGCCGCGTCACCGCTGTCGGTCTTGCCGTCAAAAGTGCCGGTGAGCAGCAGCACGCTGAAAATGATGCTGGCAACCAGGGCCACCGCGCAGATGGCCAGGCGGGTCATGGCTTTTTTGCGTAATTCACTCATGGTTAAACGTCCCCTTAGTGGTTGAACTTGTTTTGGGCGTACTGCAAATTGCCGTCCATCAGCAGCTTGCAGGCGTCCTCAATGTCCGGGTAGCGGTCGGTCATGGCTTTGCGGTCCGCGGGGGGCAGCTTGCCCAGCACCCAGGCGGCCAGATCGTACTGCGGGTTTGGCTTGGCCCCGATGCCGATACGGATGCGGTTGAAGTTCTCGGTGTCCAAGCTGGCAATGATGCTTTTCAGCCCATTGTGCCCGCCCGCCGAGCCGTGGGGCCGGATGCGCAGATGCCCCGGCTCCTGGGTGATATCGTCGCACAGGACGATGACGTGGTCAGCGGGGATTTTGTAAAAGTTTGCAGCGGGGGCAATGCTCTGGCCGCTGAGGTTCATATAGGTCAGCGGTTTGAGCAGGACGACCTTGTGCTGCCCCACCTGGGCGGTGCCGTACAGGCCCTGCCATTTGGCTTTTGTGATGCTGCACCCCCACTGGGCGGCCAGATAATCCAGCGCTTCAAACCCGGCGTTGTGGCGTGTGCCGTCGTATTTCGGTTCGGGGTTGCCCAGCCCGGCAATCAGCCAGTCTGCCCCAGAGGTCATTCCTAACATAGTGTGTCCTTTGTTGTGTTGGTACGCTTTGCCGCGGGGCGTCGAGGACGCTGCCCCCCTGCAATATTATTTCGCTTTCTTTTCCGCTTCCAGCTTCTGCTTTTTGGCGATGTACTTTTCCAGCTTCTTCTCGCCCCAGCCCTCGATCTCGGCCTGCTTGGCGCGCTCAATGCTCAACGCACCGGCGGGCACGTCGTGGCCGATGGTGGAACCGGCGGCGGTGAAGGCGTGGTCGCCCACCGTGACCGGCGCGACAAGGTTCGTGTTGCAGCCGATGAAGGCATAGTCGCCGATGGTGGTGTGGAACTTGCCCTCGCCATCATAGTTGCAGGTGACGGTGCCGCAGCCGAAGTTGCAGTACTTGCCCACGGTGGCGTCGCCGATGTAGGTCAGGTGGCTGACGGTGTTGCCCTCGGCAAAGTCGGCGTTCTTCGTCTCGACATAAGCGCCCAGGTGGCAGCCCTCGGCAGTCTTGGTGCCGGTGCGTACATGGGTGAAGGGACCGATCTTGTTGTTGGGGCCGATGTGGCTGTCATAGCACTGGCTGGCGTTGATGGTGGAGCCTGCGTCCACGACGGTATTCTCCAGCAGGGTGTTGGGGCCGATGACGCAGTCCGCGTCAATGACGGTCTTGCCGCGCAGGATGCAGCCGGGCAGGATGGTGGCACCGGGGGCAATGACGACCTCCGGCTCAATATAGACATCGCGGCTGATGAAATTCACGCCGTTATCCAGGTGGCGCTCAAAGGTGGCAGCGTAGCGCTGCTGCGTCAGTTCAAATTTCTCTCTTGCGGTAGACATGAGCATCTTCCTTTATATACGGTTTGCAGTCAGGGGCGGGCCGCTGTGCCCGCGAAACTCTGATACCCATATATTGTATAACACCCGGCGGATTTTAGCAAGCCGAAAAACGCCTTTCGACGCAATTTCCCAGAAAAAGTTCTGTGAAAGGGAAAGAATCATGAAAAAGTACATCTTTTTCATAAGAAAATTTATTATGCTTTGCAGCGGGAAATGTTATACTGTAGCCGTAAGATGCAATAGAAGAAGGAGAGAACCCCCATGAAACCCCGAAACACCCTGATGCAGAGAATCGCAGCGCTGGCCCTGGCCGGTATGGCGGTAACATACTACAAAAAGAAAACCAGATGAAAAAAGGGAACGGACACCGCATCCGTTCCCTTTTGTATTTACCGCAAAAACAAGGAATTGAAAAATATTTCAAACTTCCCACCCATTATAGTTTACACGATTTTTGTGCAAATTGCAATAGGCAAACCGAAAAAGTTTGTCTACTTTTCGGCGAAACTATTGAGTATTTTTTTAACAATCTACTGGAAATCTGTCTTTCGGTCTGTTATAATGGACTATGCAAACATGATTTATGTGATGCAAACACGTCACCAATTTGGGAGGTAACTATGAGCAAGAAATTCTTGTACCTGTTCAAAGAGGGCCACGACGCCTTCGGCGGCGACCAGACCACCATGAAGAACACTCTGGGTGGTAAGGGCGCCGGCCTGGCCGAGATGACCCACGCCGGTATGCCGGTTCCGCAGGGCTTCACCATCACCACCGAGGCCTGCACCCAGTACTACGCCGACAACCGCGAAATCAACGATGAGATCAAGGCGGATATCTTCAAATACATGGGCATCCTTGAGGAGCAGACCGGTAAGACCTTCGGCTCCATCGAGAACCCCCTGCTGGTTTCCGTCCGTTCCGGCGCACGTCAGTCCATGCCCGGCATGATGGACACCATCCTGAACCTGGGCCTGAACGACCAGGCTGTTGAAGGTCTGGCAAAGAAGCCTTCTACCCCCCGTTTTGCATATGACTGCTACCGCCGCTTCATCCAGATGTACTCTGACGTCGTCATGGAGCTGGGCAAGAGCTTCTTTGAGGAGCGCATCGACGCCATGAAGGAGCGCAAGGGCGTGAAGCAGGACGTTGAGCTGGACGCCAACGACCTGAAGGAACTGGTCAAGGAATTCAAGCAGATTTACCTGGAGAAGCAGGGCGAAGAGTTCCCCCAGGACCCCAAAGAGCAGCTGATCGGCGCTGTCAAGGCCGTCTTCCGTTCTTGGGACAACCCCCGCGCCAACGTTTATCGTAAGATGAACGAGATCCCCTACGAGTGGGGCACCGCTGTCAACGTGCAGCAGATGGCCTTCGGTAACTCCGGTATGCGTTCCGGCACCGGCGTTGCCTTCACCCGTAACCCCGCCACCGGCGAGAAGAAGCTGATGGGCGAGTACCTGATCAACGCTCAGGGCGAGGACGTCGTCGCCGGTATCCGTACTCCTTCTCCCATCAGCAAGCTGCATGAGGAGATGCCCGAGGTCTACGATCAGTTCGTTGAGATCGCAACCCGCCTCGAGAACTACTACAAGGATATGCAGGACATGGAGTTCACCATCGAGGATGGCAAGCTCTTCATGCTGCAGACCCGTAACGGCAAGCGTACCGCCCAGGCTGCTCTGCAGATCGCCTGCGACCTGGTCGACGAGGGCGTTATCGACGAAAAGACCGCTGTTCTGCGCGTCGAGCCCAAGCAGCTGGACACCCTGCTGCACCCGCAGTTTGATGCTGCCGCTCTGAAGGCCGCCGAGGCAATCGGCAAGGGCCTGGCCGCTTCTCCGGGATCTGCCTGCGGCCGCGTCGTCTTCTCTGCTGAGGACGCCGAGGAGAAGGTCAAGGACGACGCTTGGAAGAAGGTCGTTCTGGTCCGTCTCGAGACCTCTCCCGAGGATATCGTCGGTATGCAGGTTTCTCAGGGCATCCTGACCGTCCGCGGCGGTATGACCAGCCACGCTGCTGTTGTCGCCCGCGGCATGGGCACCTGCTGCGTCTCCGGCTGCGGCAATGACAACGACGTCGCCATCGACTACGATGCCAAGATTATCACCATCAACGGCCACACCTTCCATGAGGGTGATTGGATGAGCATTGACGGCTCCACCGGCAACATCTACGAGGGCCAGATTGCTACCGTCGCTTCCACCGAGAACGCTAACTTCAAGCGCTTCATGGGCTGGGCTGACGCCAACCGCCAGATGAAGGTCATGACCAACGCCGACAACCCGCGCGACGCCCAGAACGCCGTTGACATGGGTGCTGAGGGCATCGGTCTGTGCCGTACCGAGCATATGTTCTTCGCCGAGGACCGCATCGCCGCTGTCCGTGAGATGATCTGCGCCCGTACCGTTGAGGAGCGCAAGACCGCTCTGGCCAAGGTCGAGCCGTTCCAGGAGGCCGACTTCACCGCCATGTACCGCATCATGGGCGACCGTCCGATGACCATCCGTTATCTGGATCCGCCGCTGCATGAGTTCCTGCCCACCAAGCCCGAGGACATCGCTGCTCTGGCCAAGGATATGGGCATGACCACCGATGAGCTGAACAATGTCGTTGTCAGCCTGCACGAGTTCAACCCCATGATGGGCCACCGTGGCTGCCGTTTGGCCGTCACCTACCCGGAGATCGCCGAGATGCAGACCAATGCTGTCATCAAGGCTGCCCTGAAGGTTTCTGCCGAGACTGGCAAGATGATCACCCCGCACATCATGGTTCCTCTGGTTGGCGAGGTCAAGGAGCTGAAGTACGTCAAGGACGTCATCGTCAAGACTGCTGATGCCCTGATCGCCGCTGCCGGTGTTGACATGAAGTACGAGGTCGGCACCATGATCGAGATCCCGCGTGCCGCTCTGACCGCCGGCGAGATCGCCAAGGAAGCTGACTTCTTCAGCTTCGGCACCAACGACCTGACCCAGATGACCTTCGGCTTCAGCCGTGACGACGCTGCCAAGTTCCTGACTGCTTACTACGACAACAAGATCTACGAGAGCGATCCGTTCCAGCACCTGGATCAGATCGGCGTCGGCAAGCTGGTCAAGATGGCTGCTGCTGATGGCCGCGCCACCAACCCGAACCTGGGTCTGGGCATCTGCGGCGAGCACGGCGGCGACCCCAGCAGTGTTGAGTTCTGCCACAATGTTGGTCTGGACTACGTCAGCTGCTCTCCCTACCGTGTTCCCATCGCCCGCCTGGCCGCTGCGCAGGCAGCAATTAAAAATCCACGCGCTTAAGTCACGTAGATTTTTACAATTAAATGTGGATTACGATAAGGCTCGTTCTTATCGAAATTCGCGTGGCTGCGTGCTTTGGCCGAAGCAATGGAAAGACCTGACAGTTAAGGTCGTTCTATAAATCATAGCAAGCCCCTAATCGCTGTACTACAGTGGTTAGGGGCTTTTTTTACGCAAAAATGCCCTTTGGGTACATTTTCAGCAAAAAGTATACGATTTTTGGGTACATTTTTGGGGTCAAATCGGGGTACTTAAGAGCTATCAAAAAACCGCAGGAGTACGCAGCATGACGAGGAAAACATCGCCTGCTTACAGAGCAAGCAAAGAGGAAACTATTCCAATAAATAAGTTGCATCCCTTTTCCAATCATCCGTTCCATATCCGCCATGATCTGGAATTCAGTGAATTGGTAGACAGCATTTCAGAGAGCGGCATCATTACGCCCATCATCGTCAGACCAAAGGTTGGTGTCGGCTATGAAGTGATAAGCGGACATCGCAGGTGGGAGGCTTGTAAAGAACTCGGCATCGAAAGTATCCCTGCCAGAGTGGAATACATAGACGATGACGAAGCCACGATTCTGATGGTCAACAGCAATATCCAGCGTGAGCATGTGCTGCCAAGTGAGAAGGCGTTTGCTTATAAAATGCGCATGGAAGCGTTGAAACATCAAGGACGAGCAACTTTGGGACAAGTTGTCTCAAAGTTAAAGTACAATAGGTCGGAAGCGGTAATTGGCGAAGAAGTAGGGGAAAGCTACAAGCAAGTACAACGCTATATTCGATTGACCTATCTGATTCCATCTATTCTGCAAATGGTCGATGACGGTCGCATCGCATTCAACCCAGCGGTCGAAATCTCCTATATGACAGAGGAACACCAGACATGGCTCAAAGAAGAAATGGATATGTGTGATGCTACACCGTCTTTGGTTCAGTCTCGAACACTTAAAGACATGAGCCGGAATGGAACGCTGACGGAGAATTACCTGCATACCCTGCTGACAGAAGAAAAGCCGAATCAGCGACAGAAATTCTTTCTGAATCAGTCTGATGTGCAGCAGTACTTCCCATCCAGCTATACACCGCAGCAGATGCAGAATGTCATCATTTCGTTGCTGCGGAATTGGGAGCACAAGCGCTCCAGCCGCCAGCGCCCACAGCGTGAGGACGAACTGGAAAGATAAATTAAGATTACAATATGTAATAGCTTACGAAATGTAGTTTTGTGGGCTTTATTAGCTGCACCCATTTTTAGGCAGGAGAAGTGAGATGCAATACGAATATTTTTACGGCGCTCAAGCGGAGCAGTTCTCTTTTTACCGCATACCCAAAGCGCTATTTACAGAGCCGAACTTCAGGGAGCTGTCCACCGATGCCAAGGTACTGTATGGGATTCTGCTGGATCGAATGAGTTTGTCGCTGAAAAATCAATGGTTAGATGCACAGAACAAGGTTTACATTATCTTCACCGTGGAGGAAATCATGGATGCACTGAACTGTGCTAACCAGAAAGCCACGCGCCTGATGGTGGAACTGGAAAAGCAGGCAGGGCTTATCGAGCGCAAGCGACAGGGGCTTGGTAGACCGAATTTGATTTATGTAAAAAACTTCGCAGCAACGATAAATGACAAGAGCTGTGAAAAAGGTGATTCTTGATATGTGATTTTCACACTTCTGGATTCTTGAAAATCACACGGAACTAATACTGATAATAATTAGACTGATTATAGTGATACTGAGAATATAAATTACAGTTAGGAAAACAGAATAGGTGGTAGAGTATGCCCGGTGTAACAGAGCAGGAAATCGCCCAAGCGAAGCAGATGAATCTGTACCAATATATGCAGCTGTGCGAGCCGGACAACTTCAAACCGGAAGGACCCGGACAGTTCCGCCACAAAGGGCACAGCTCGTTGACCTTCGCAGAGGATGGTTCGTGGACGTACTTCAAAACGAAAGCTACCGGCCGCACAGCGCTGAACTATCTCATAGCGGTTGAAGGTGTTTCGTTTGTAGAAGCGGTGCGGGAAATCAATCGGATACAGGGCGGTGTCCGTCCTTCTTTCCAACCTGTAAAAGCGCCCTCACCCCCTGCCGAGAAGAAACCGGCAAAGGAATTCAGGCTGCCAAAGCCAGATAAGAACAACTACGCTGCTACTGCCTATCTTCGCAAGCGCTGCATTCACCCCAATGTGCTGACGGTCTGCAAGCAAAAGAGAATCCTGTATCAGACGAGCTTCAAGGATCATCCGAACTGTGTATTTGTCGGGCGCGATGGAAACGGTGAACCTAAAGGTGGCAGCTTGCGCGGTTGTTCGCAAATCCAGTTTCGCCGTGATATTCCCGGTAGCAAGAAGATATATCCGTTCTACATCGAAGCTGCTGCCGCTGCCGACACGGTGGAAGTGTACGAAGCGCCCATAGATGCCATGTCGGGTGCCTCGCTGAAAATTATGCAGCACACTGGAAATTGGCGCGGCATTCACTATCTGGCGCTGGGCGGTACGGATTACGCTGCACTGGATGCGTTTCTTACATACTACCCGAACATAACCCACATCGTTTTATGTCTTGATAATGACGAAGCCGGTAGAACCAGAACGCAGGACATTATCAAGCACTTGGAGGCCAGCGGCAAAACCGTAGAGGATCGCCCGCCGCCTATCGGCAAGGACTATAACGACACGCTGGTGCAGGTTACGCAGGAATACCAAAAGCACTGTATCAGCTTGGATGATATTTTGCAGGAGGAAACCAGATGAAAACTATTGCTATCGCAAACCAGAAGGGCGGTACGGGCAAAACGACTACCGCGTATAACTTGGGCATTGCCCTTACCCAGCAGGGCTACCGTGTACTCATGGTAGACTTCGATCCGCAGGGCAACCTGTCCTGCTACTGCGGTATCCCGCCTGAGCAGGACCTTGAACAGACAATCACAGAGCTTCTGATGAAGGTTGCCTATGAAAAGACCCTCTCCAACCGAGAATGCGTTTATCAGAGCAAGCGCACGGATGACTCTGCACCACAGGTGGATTTCATCCCGTCCAATCTCCGGCTGGCTAGCTTTGAGCTGGCAATGGGCACCATGATGTGCCGCGAGGTGCTGCTGAAAACTTGTCTGGAGCAGTACAGCAGCCAGTATGATTACTGCATCATTGATTGCTCTCCCTCCGTAGGACTTTTACTGACAAACGCGCTGTCCGCTGCCAATGAGGTCATCATCCCGATGCAGGCGCAGCCGTTCTCGGTGGTTGGTATGTCGCAGCTGACAAATTCGATTTCCAGCGTGCAGCGCAAAATCAACCCCGGACTGCATATCAGGGGCGTTTTGCTGACGATGACCCAGCATACGAAAGTCTCAGAGCATTATGCCCATGATGTCCGCGCCAAGTATGGGAGAACGCTCCATGTATTTACTACGGAGATCCCCTATAACGTCAAAGTGCAGGAAAGTCAGGCGTTTGCAGCACCCACTATCCTGTACGAACCCAAAAGCAGCAGCGCAAGAGCATACGTTGAATTTACGCAGGAGGTATTAGGTCATGGCCGCGAAGAACAAGTTTATGAACGCGATGAAGATGCCCGCGATCGCTGATATGTTTTCCTCAGAGGCTGACCGCCAACGAGAAAGCGGCGACCTAGTAACGGAAGTACCGCTTTCTGAACTGCATCCTTTCGTCAATCACCCTTTCGAGGTGCGAGACGATGAAGATATGCAGAAGCTGGTGGACAGCATCAAGGAAAATGGCGTACTTACCAACCTGACCGTTCGCCCCCGTGCCGAGGGTGGCTATGAAATCATCTCTGGACACCGGCGCTTTCATGCAGCGCAGCTTGCAGGGCTGGACAAAATCAAGGTGCAGGTGCGTAATGTTGATGACGACCAAGCCATCATCGACATGGTCGATGCCAATATTCAGCGGGAACATATCAGTCCGATGGAAAAGGCGCGAGCGCTGAAAATGAAAAATGATGCCATTAAGCGTTCCATCGGGAGACCAAGTCAGAAATGTTGTCAAGTTGACAACATTTCTGGTAAAGGAAGAACATCAGATTCAATCGCCGCGGATGCTGGTGATAGTGTTAAACAGGTCTATCGCTACATCCGTCTTAACGAGCTAATCCCTGAACTCCAGAAAAAGGTCGATTCCAACACCCTGAAATTCAACCCTGCAGTTGAACTTTCCTACCTGACCCCAGACGAGCAGCAGAGTTTTCTCGACTATGCCGAGGCACAGGACTGCACCCCCTCTCTTTCGCAAGCACAGAAATTGAAAGCAGCCAGCAAAGAAGGGACCTTAACGCCGGACAAGTTGGAAGAAATCATGTCGGCACAGAAACCGAGCGTTGCGCCGTGTGAACCGGTGCTGAACATCAACGTCAGCAAGGTGGCGCAGTATTTTCCGACCAGCTGCACCAAGCAGCAGATGGAAAACCGCATCTTGAAAATTCTGGAAAGCTATTTTCGACAGATGGCTCATGAGCAAGCACATGAGGAGGAGCGCTGATATGGCAGAGTATCGGTATTACTTGATTCCGGATGCTATGACCCGTGCGTTTCCGGAGCAATTTGGAAAGCAAACACCAACGGAATTCTTTGATAATATCGCAGATTTGGAAAAGCGTTATCACCAACTGCGTGAAATGCCCTATAACAACGAACGCACTTGGAATGAACGGACAAGATTCCCTTATGCACGATTGGTGGTAGGTGTTGATCGTCAGAATCCGGACGGAGCGGTTGCAATCATACAGGTGCGAAATGGCATCAATTACCTGTGCGATGACTACCGCGGTCCCTACGCAGACGGTAGTGATGCACAAATCCCCCAAATGGCTAAGAAACTTGTAGAAGTTATTGGTGTGGACCGGGTACGACCGCATACCTATACCCAGCGGGATGGTTATACATGGGTACAGGTGGAAAAGGATATGCACATTACAGAATGGCTTTACGCACATGAGCTATGCAGCAGTTTGCAATTCACGCGGTTCTTGAACCGAGATGGGCGGGAACTATTTCAGGTGCGTGACGGGCAGCGCGTGATTGAGACAAATGCGGACGGAACAAAGCGGATTAGGGCAGTAAAAAACATTGACGTAACCCATGCCTATGTCGGGCACTATGGCTGTCATATCCAGCAATATGCAGAGGATAACTTTCGAACCGGCTGCTATGTTGCCCCTGAACACCCCCAGCCGGGAGACAATCTGGATAAGCTCCAAATCTATCAAATTACAAAAGGCGGCTGCGAATATCGCTTTATGAATTATGCCTATTCCAAAAGCCGCATCCATGCAGCCGATTACAGCAGCGTCTATATAGCAAATCTCCCTGCGGACTACGATTTGGACAGATGCTTTCAGGAGTTCAATGCCCCGAATCGTCCGCTGCGCTATCATATGTGCTCTCTTTCAACCAGTGATATTGTGGTCACAACGAAAAACGGAAAAGAGACTGCCTACTATGTGGACAGTATTGGCTTCAAAGATGTGAGCCACCTACTGCCGGAACTGCATGAAGTCGAAGCCCAGCGCCAAAAAGAACAGGTTCAGGACGAACCGGAAAGGTGAAGCAATGCCAAATCCACAAGATATTTTCCAACTGGCACAGCAGACCGCTACACAGGTCACAGCCTCACCGGAAAACTGGCGGCGGTTCTTGTATACGGCAGCGCATAACTACCACACCACCTACCTCAACCAGCTGCTGATCCACGCCCAGCGCCCCGATGCCACCGCCTGCGCTACCATGAAATACTGGAATGAGCAGGCACACCGCAAGGTTATGTACGGCAGTAAAAGCATCATCATCCTGCAACGCCATCAGGGTGTACCCACTGCCAAACGAGTGTTCTCCATGACAGACACGGTTCTTACTGGTGACAAAGCTGCTGCCCCATGGGAAGTGACAGATGACATCCGTCCACTTCTTATGCAGGTCAATTCCGTGGGCAGCCTGATGGATCGAGCAACCGAGCAAGTTGTAGCCCTGTCCGACCGTGCCAATCGTGTCATGGCAGGCTCCATTGAGGACAGCACACTGGGCTGGAGCCACCCGGAAGACCAGCGATTCATCTTGCAGGAACTCGCTGCACAAAGCACCCTGTACATGATCTGCATCCGTTTGGGCATCCCGGTGCGGGAAGAAGATTTCCCGGCTTTCCAGAATGTCACCCAGTTTGATACCAGCCGAATCTCCCTCTGCTTGGGCGGCTATGTGCAGGCAGCGGCAGAACCTTTGATGGATGAGCTGGGGCGCGAGGTCATGCAGCTTGCCCGCGACAGTGTTGCAATTCAGGCTGAACCAGTGCATAATACAGATACTCAATCACCCACACAAACGACCAGTCGAGAGGAGGCTGTCACAGATGATGTACACGAACGTAATCGGATACCAGATCCCGAACCTGAGCTTGCCGAAAGCCAAGAAGACCAACCTGAACCGGTACGGCAGGATGCGGCTGGACTACTTGGAGCAGAACGAGCCGAACCTGTGCGACCAGATGATGCTGGAGGGAACGCTGCTGCCGAGCTGCCGCAAGATGGGGCTGGACGCGCAGCAGATGGTGGACAAGACGCTGCACGACCTGATGCAGAAAGCGCAGATGCCCGACCGCAAGACGAACCCGCTGAGCTGGGCACAGATGTGCAACAGCCTGAAGCAGCAGGCGGAGGAAATGATCCTTCCGATGCTGTACGAAGTATAACGGAAGAACCCGCAGCGGCGGAGAGCGAAGAATCGCCCTCCGCTTTTTCTTTGCCCGAATTTCCGGCAGAACTGCTGCCGTCCCTGCTGAAAGCAGACACGACCTCGCGCGCTTCCAATGCGGACATCCTTTCATTTTTCAGTAAAACACCGCTGCTGATCGACCGACTTCGCTATATCCGTGAGAGCTACAAGGTCGTGTTTACGGAGCTTCTGCTGGAAGATGATACCCGCGTTGGATTCTATAAAGAAAGCAATGGCCTGCTTGTCTGGCAGGGGTCCTACCTGACCCGCAGCGCGGAATCGCATCTGTCGTGGCACAGCGTTACTGCTGCCATCTCCGCACTGGTCGATAACCACGAACTTATCGCAGCCATTGACCCGAAAAAAGCTGTCAGTCAGGACGAGCAACTGTCCTTTGACCTGCCGGAAAATGCTTCTCGCGGCGATGAAGTAGGCGCGTTGGAAGTGGACGACATCTATTCCGAGGAAGAACAGGACGAAAAAATCAAAGCAGCCCTGCCCATTTACCACTACAAAGAACCCCAGCCGGACGATGGCAGTCACATAACGGAAGATGATGTGAACGTCATCATTACAAGAGGCAGCGTCTTTGAGGGCGGCAAGTACCGCATCTGTAACCATTTCCAGCAGAAGAAAACAGAAAAGGAAACCGTAGCTTTCCTCAAAAAAGAGTACGGCATTGGTGGTTTTTCTTGGACGTTTGCTGACGGTGGAAGCGGCTTCGTGAACTTTGACGGTAAAGGATTCAGCATTCTTTACGATTTCAAGGATGACCTGCGGTATGAGAAAAAGCTCAAGTGGAAAGAGGTCGGCAAGCGGCTGGAATATCTTGTCCGGATGGATCGCTACCTGACGGATGCAGAACGCGAGAAGATGCCTGCATGGATAAACAGGCAGACAGAGTCGAAGCCCCTGCCGCCACCCATCCCTGACAAGAAACCTGTCTGCGAAGTGGGCAGTACCGTTTACCTTGAAAATGACCAGCGGTTCACCGTAGAAAGTGTCGGACAATTTGATGTTCACCTGCGCAATGAAGATTTCCCGCTTGTAGGCCGCGCCGTCAGCCGAGAACAGTTCCAACAGCTATTGGACGCCAATCCCCACAACGGCGGCATGGTGTTATCCGAACAGCAACGTGAATCTCAGGTGCAGGAGCAGAGAGAACAGGCTCTCTCCTACATCGAGGACTACCTCAAGGACGAGTTTGAAATCACAGAGCCGGACTTCTCCAATCTTACCCGAATCGGTCTTGGCTACACCACCACCGAGGACGAGCAGCATACGATTCAGGTCAATGCGGATCTGGAGCATTGCACCATCAGCAAGTTTGTGGACGATACCCTGTACGCACAAGAGAAGTTTTCTTCTTTGGAAGAAATGAACAGAAAATTTCTCTCAATACTCGATTTTGACAGCCTGATGGAAGTGGACATCAACGAAATCGAGGAACAGGAACCGGAAATCAGCGCAGACAAACCGGAGAAATCCACCTTTGTATCGCAGGTCATGCAGGATGTAGACCGCCTTGCTGCGCGTGAGGAACCTGCCGAGTATGATCGCACGAACTACCTTGCACCGTATGAACCTGTCATCCCGGAAGGAGCCAAAGCAAAGTTTGCAGCCAATGTGCAGGCTATCCGCACGCTGAAAGAAATCGAGCAGCGCATGGCATCCGGTGGTGCGCCTGCAAGTGAGCAGGAACAGGACATTCTGGCTGGTTATCTGGGCTGGGGCGGTCTGGCAGATGCCTTTGACCCCGGCAAGGATAACTGGCACACCGAGTACAAACAGCTGAAAACCCTTTTGACCGAGGACGAATATACCGCCGCGCGGGAATCCACCCTGACAGCCTTTTACACACCGCCTGCGGTCATTCACGCCATGTACCGCGCCTTGGAGCATATCGGCTGTGTGGGCGGCAATGTGCTGGAACCCAGCATGGGCGTTGGTGCGTTCTTCGGGCATCGGCACAGCAAGTTCGATACCCACAATGCCAAGCTGTACGGCGTGGAGCTGGATAGCCTGTCCGGGCGCATTGCGCAGCAGCTTTACCAGAAAGCGAAAATTCAAATCACAGGCTATGAAAAAGCCGACCTGCCGGACAACTTCTTTGACCTTGCCATCGGCAATGTGCCGTTTGGACAGTATCAGGTCAGCGACCGCCGGTATGATAAGCTGCACTTTCAAATCCACGACTACTTTCTAGCCAAGACGGTAGATAAACTGCGTGTCGGCGGCATTATGGCGTTCATCACCACTTCCGGCACACTGGATAAAAAGTCCGAAGAAGTGCGCCAATACCTTGCCGCGCGGTGTGACCTGATCGGCGCAGTACGTCTGCCCAACACCACGTTCAAGAGCAATGCCGGTACGGAAGTGACCTCCGACATTCTGTTTCTGCAGAAACGCGGCAGAGTCTTGGAGCAGGACGCACCGTGGATACACGTTGGAGAAACAGAAAACGGAATCCCGCTGAACCAGTATTTCATCGACCACCCGGAAATGGTCTGCGGTGAAATGCAGATGGTCAGTGGTCCCTATGGAATGCGCTCTACCTGTGTGCCGAATGAGCAAAGCCCGCTGGCGGAGCAACTGGATGCAGCGCTTTCTACCCTACACGCCGAGTACACATTGGTGGACGAACAGGAATATGCCGAAGAAGAAAGCGGCACCATTGATGCGGACCCCAATGTGCGCAATTTCAGTTATACGGTGAAGGATGACGTCATTTACTACCGCGAAAATTCCAAGATGTGCGTGGTAAAGGGCGGCGAGACCGCGCTGGCCCGCATCCGCGCACTGGTGCCCCTGCGGGATACCTGCCGTGAGCTGATCGATGCCCAGCTGGAAAACTTTCCGGATGAGTATATTGAAAAGCTGCAAGCCCGTCTGAACGACCAGTATGACGCTTACCGCAAGAAGTACGGTCTCATCAACAGCCGTGGCACAGCATCCGCGTTCCGCGAGGATTCCGGCTACTTCTTGCTCTGCTCCTTGGAAGATCTGGACGATGAGGGAAATTTCAAGGGCAAAACGGATATGTTTACCAAGCGAACGATCCGCCCCGCACAGGCAGTCGATCATGTAGATACCGCAGAGGAATCGCTGGCGCTCAGTCTCTCCGAGCAGGGACACGTTGACTTGGGGTATATGTCCAAGCTGACCGGAAAAACCACAGAAGCCATCATCAATGATCTTACAGGCATTATCTTCCGTGACCCCGTAAAGGTCGATACCGATGGCAATCCTATCTACCTGCCTGCGGATGAATACCTGTCCGGGAACGTCCGTGAAAAATTGCAGGCAGCAAAAACGGTGGCGGCGAATGATCCTCAATTTCAAGTCAATGTGGCAGCACTTGAAAAAGTACAGCCCAAGGACTTGGAAGCCAGTGAAATCAGCGTCCGTCTGGGCGCTACTTGGATTCCCGCAGAGTATGTGCAGCAGTTTTTGGAGGAACTTTTGGATGCCCCCTACTACACGCGGCGGATGGTCAAAGTGGAATTCGCTGCGTATACCGGCAGCTGGGCCATTACCAACAAAAAATTTGGTGACGGCAATATCAAAGCAACGGTGACCTACGGTACGAACCGCGCCAACGCCTACCTGATTGCGGAGAACGCCCTGAACCTGCGTTCTACCCAGATTCGGGATAAAGTTACGGCGGCTGACGGAAGCGTTTCTTGGGTGCTGAATAAGGAGGCGACGCAGGCTGCACAGGAAAAGCAGCGCCAGATTTGTGAGCAGTTCCAAGACTGGATTTTCAAGGAGCCGGAACGCCGCCAGCGATTGGTCGCCATCTACAATGAAAAATTTAACGCGCTGCGTCCCCGCGAGTACGATGGCAGTCACCTGAAATTTCCGGGCATGAACCCGGAAATCACCCTTCGCCCGCACCAGTTGAACGCCATTGCCCATGTGCTGTACGGCAACAATGTCCTGTTGGCGCACGAAGTGGGTGCGGGCAAGACGTATGAAATGGTGGCCAGTGCCATGGAGAAGAAACGACTGGGGCTTTGCAGTAAAACGCTGATCGTTGTTCCCAACCATTTGACCGAGCAGATGGCATCCGAAGCGCTCCTGCTCTATCCGAACGCGGAAATTCTGGTAGCAAAGAAAACCGATTTCAAAAAGGAAAACCGCAAGAAATTCTGCGCCCGCATTGCGACCGGCAACTATGACATCATCGTTATCGGGCACAGTCAGTTCGAGAAAATCCCGCTTTCGGCGGAACGGCAAAACATGTACCTGCAAAGGCAGATCGACGATGTTATTGACCAAATCGCACTTTTGAAAAGCTCTCGTGCTGAGAATTTCACCATCAAACAGATGGAGAGGACACGGAAGCAGCTCAAGAAAAAGCTGGATAAGCTCAACGACCAGCAGCGCAAGGATGACGTCGTCACCTTTGAGGATCTGGGCGTGGACAGCCTGATGGTGGATGAGGCACATTATTTCAAAAACGCCATGATTGCCACCAAAATGCGCAACGTGGCGGGCATTTCCCAGACGGAAAGCCAGAAAAGCAGTGATATGCTGATGAAGTGTATGTATCTTGATGAGGTGACCGGTGGGCATGGTATTGTGTTTGCGACCGGCACACCCATATCTAACTCCATGACGGAAATGTATGTCATGATGCGCTACCTGCAAAGGGGCTTGTTGGAAAAAGAGGGCTTGCTCAACTTCGATTCGTGGGCATCGACCTTTGGGGAAAGCATTACAGCGATTGAGCTTAACCCAACTGGTACAGGATACCGCACAAAAACCAGATTCGCGCGATTTTATAATCTGCCGGAACTCATGAGCCTTTTTAAGATGTCTGCGGACATTCAGACCGCCGATAGGCTGCATTTGCCGGTGCCGGAACTGGTGGGCGGCAAGCCCACCAATGTGGTGTTACAGCCAAGTGAAGTCCAGAAAAGAATGGTCAAAGGCTTGGCAGACCGCGCCGAAAAGGTCCGAAGCGGAAAAGTGCAGCCCACGGAAGATAATATGCTGCGCATCACCAATGACGGCAGAAAACTTGCACTGGACCAGCGGCTCATGAACCCTTTATTGCCGGATGACCCCGGCAGCAAGGCCAACGCCTGTGTGGATAAGGTATATGAGATATGGGAAAAGACCAAGGAGCAGCGCTCCACTCAGATGATTTTCTGCGACCTCAGCACCCCCAAGGAGGACGGATTTGACGTATACAACGATGTGCGCGATAAGCTGGTTGCCAAGGGCATCCCCAAAGAGGAAGTGCAGTTCATCCATGATGCGGATACCGAAACAAAAAAAGCTGAACTATTTGGAAAAGTCAGAAATGGCACTGTGCGCGTCCTGATGGGCAGCACCCAGAAGATGGGCGCTGGTACCAACGTACAGACACGGCTTATTGCGTTGCACCATCTGGACTGCCCGTGGCGACCTGCTGATATTGCCCAGCGCAACGGACGCATGGTCCGCCAAGGCAACCTGAACAAGGAAGTTTCCATATTTATTTACGTTACAGAGTCAACTTTTGATTCGTACAGCTGGCAGCTTGTCGAGAATAAACAGAAGTTTATTTCGCAAATTATGACGTCAAAATCCCCCGCCCGCAGCTGCGAGGATCTGGACGAAGCTGCGCTCACCTATGCCGAAATCAAAGCTTTGGCAGCGGGTAACCCCATGATCAAGGAAAAGATGGACTTGGACATTCAAGTGGCGCGGCTGCGGACCCTGAAAGCTGCCTACACCAGCCAGCATTACCGATTGGAAGATGCGATAGCCGTGGCTTTCCCGCGCCAAATCAAAGGAACCGAGCATCGAATCCGTGCATTTGAGCAGGATATTCAGACCGCAAAAGAACACCAGTCTTATGATGCCGATAAAAAGCTCATCTTTTCTATCGAGTTGGACGGGAAAACCTACGATAAGCGCGAGGATGCAGGTAAGGCGCTGCTGGGGCTTCTCGGTGCAGCAGTGCGGGCAACGAAACCTGTGCCGGTAGGTCACTATGCAGGCTTTGAAATCACAGTCGAATATAAACCGCTGGAAAAGGTATTCCATGCCCACCTTGTTGGCGAGGCAACGCACACGACAGAACTGGGTAATGATGCTGCCGGCAACATGATTCGCTTCCAAAATGTAGTTTCTGCTCTGCCACAGGACCTGAACCGACTGCATGGCAGTCTGGAACAGCTTACAAAACAGCTTACCAATGCAGAGGAAGAACTGAAGCAGCCGTTCTTGCAGGAGCAGGAACTGAGCGATAAAAGTGCCCGCCTTGCCGAGCTTGATGCCCTGCTGAATGTGGGCAATGATGCACCCATCATTGAGGGCGAAGCGGAAGAATTGGAAGAAGAACCGGAAGATGCACTGATTCAATCGGATGATGAATTGGAACGGTAAATCGACAGCCTTGCAAAATAAAATCATTCCTGTATGATGAGGGTGGAGGTGGAAATTATGCTGATTCAACTTAGAAAAAATGTCGCTTTACTCTGGATTCTCAGGATTCTTGCGGTGCCGGTCGTGCTGGTGCTCTTTGCATCGGGCTTTCTCCTCAATCTCCTGTACGGAGTTGTGGGAGCCTTTGGCGGGTTGTTGTCTCTCCTCGGCGGTGTTGCTGCTATGCTGGCGCTGCTGGATGGCTGCTATGGGGAAGCAGCAGCTTCTGCCGCCGTTGCATTTCTGATCAGCCCGATTGCGCTGCCGCAGCTGCTTATGTGGGTGGGCAATCTTCTGATTTGCGCCGCGTCCGCGCTGTACACTTACCTTTATAGATTGTGAGGAATCGAATGAAAAAATCTATGTTGATTTTGACTCTTATGGTTGCTGCCCTATGCGGATGCGCCGCGCAGCAGCCGACAACCCTTGAGACCCCCGAAACCAGTGTGATGGTGGAGGTCACACCTGAAACCAACAGCGAAGCAACGCCGACTGCCACTCCTGCGCCAACGCCTGATCCGACGCCGGTACCAACGGCAGAGCCTACCGCAACACCGACCCCCACCGCAGCCCCGACTGCGAAACCTACCCCAGCTCCTACTGAGGCTCCTGCCGCAACCGCTGCACCTGTGCAGCAGGCGGCGGCATCGCAGCAAGTATCCATGAGCTATGGTGCGGTTCCGTTTGACCTTGCAGCAGGGACCGACCAGTGGTGGAGCATTGACAGTTCCGATTCAGCTTACTGGGCGGTAGCGGAAAATATCAACGCCATGCGCGCCGCGGCTGGTCTGCCTGCGCTGACCGTAGATGGTGGCTTAAGTTCTATTGCAAACTCCCGTTGTGATAGTTTTGCATCTGGTGGCTCGTTTGACCATTCCGGTGCCGTCTGCGGTGAAATCATTGCAGCCGGTCCGTTTGCATCCGCAAGCAGCGTTTGTGCTGCATGGCAAAGCAGCCCCGACCACTACGCCAGCATCGTGTCGCCCAACTATTCCAGCATGGGAATCGGATGCTGGTTTTGCAGCACGGAAGCAGGACAGTATACCTATTGGGCAGTAACTTTTCAGTGAGGTCATAAACATGGAAAGAAAAAAGACAAGGCTGAACGAGTCCGAAATGAAAGTTATGCAGATTATCTGGAACGCCGGGCACCCCATTACAGGGCAGCAGGTTCTAGGTCAGATCATCGAGCAATACAAAGGTTCGTGGCATCCGCGAACGATTTACCCTCTAATGAAGAAACTAAGCGAAAAAGGGATGATCCGTGATGTGGGCAGTGCCCGCGTAGGTAAAGTCTATGCGCGGCAGTTCCTGCCTGCAATCAGTCGCCCGGAGTACATGGCGCTGAGAATCATGGAAACACTGCCGGAAGCAGAACTTCCGCAGTTTCTCAGCTACTTTTCCTACTAAGTGACAATTCGTATAATAGCTTTTCCCGGCAGCAATGCCGGGACTTTTTATTGGCTTTCCAGCGTCTGTACCCACAGGCGCTGTTTTTATATAGATGAATTTTGACAAAGAAAGGACTTGTGTGCAATGAATCACAAATTCAAAATGAGGCAGCGCGTTACAGCCCTTTGCATGGCGGCGATGATGTGCTGCGGTATGCTCCCCTATGGGGCACTGGCGGAGGACAGCGCAAGACCGGTTGTGGTCGCAACGCCGGAACAGGCGGCAACGCAGGAAGCAAAATCCGAAAGCGATGCCAACAGTACCGCAACCCCGGAAACAGCCGATGAATCTCCGGATGAGGATGCTCCACAACAGGAACCTGAAACCGAGGGCGACACTGGCGGCAGTGACGAACTGTACGAAATCTGGCAAAAGATGTACCCCAGCTTGACGCAGGAGCCGACCGGATATTATCTGGATTCCTATGGCCTGCCGGTACTGGTTGGTGAAACCAAAATCAGCATTGAGGGCTGGGGCAATGAAGATTACAGCAGCGTCAGTGATGATTCTTTCCAGCAGGTGGCGCTTGATGCTGCACTTCTGGATGCGGACAGCACGACTGCTGCGTTCCCGCACATGGATGGCGAGGACTACGCCATCGTGCCTATCAGTATGCAGGTTATGTACCCCGCCAACGGCAGCAGCGCGGACATTACGCTGCCCGATAACGTCGAGCTGCTGGGATATAGCTTTACCAGCGGCGATTTGACCCCCGCAACCGAAGAAGAACGCCAGAGCCAGCTGCATTATGAATTCTCTGAAATTTCCGCAAGCGTGGCGGGTATCTATGTGAAAGCCAGTGAGGATTTCAGCGTCACCATGACTTACACGGATGCAACGCAGACACTGACGAAAACCGTCCATGTTACGCTGGACGATTCCGCACCGGTGCCGGGTATTTTGCAGGATCGCTTTGCACAGGAAACGCAGGTTGCAATGTGTTCGGCGGATGAAGGTATTGCAGCTTACGCCGGATTGCAGGTTACCCAGTGCGTGAACACCTCGGTTGGTTGGATGAACTATCTGGGCGGTCAGCCTGCCCTCTGCGGTGATCGCGGCAAGTGGGCATGGGGCCCCGGTGCTACCTATAAGAACAAATATCCACCGGTAGCCAATTATACCCCTGCGGGTCAGGTGTGGGTCGAAGCTGAATACTTCAACAAAGGCTGGGTGCCGGATCAGGCCACTTTGTGGTCGAAAGGCTTCAATAACGGTGCGCCTGCGGTTGCGAGTCTTGCCTTAGATGCAGCAGATAACGCAACAGACAATTACCTCGCACTGCTGTCTTGGCAGGCAGAACAGTATCCTGACAGCATCGCTGCCGAGATCGTCAATGCACCGGAAGCCTATGCGGCACCGACCGGCAAGACCGTGTATGTGGGCACGCTATATACGCCCAGCAATGCTGCATGGCAGCGCTTTGTGGTTCTGAACTATACCCCGGTTGTGCTTGGCGGCGACAGCGAGATTCCCGGCTTTGAAACCGGTGGCGAATCGGTGGATAAACCGTGGAGCGCCAGCTATGAGCGCAGCGAGTCCTTGGATTTTTCCTATACGGTCAATACCGACAAAATCCAACTGGACACATTGGAAAAAGTGGATGGCGCAGGCATTGAAATTGCACCGATCCTTGATGGCATCCCTGCCGACATTGACGGCGGCAGCTGGACAATTACACCGGATGGGATGCAGTCCGTCACGACCAGCGGACATACGGCAGATAACAATTACCACCTGAACGGCGGCGATGGTTCTGTAACATGGACGGTGCATTTCAGCGTCAGCAAGTCGGCCTCCCAGAGCGGCAGCATTACCGCCAACAGTGAGCAGGACGCCGATGCACAGGCATCCGCCGCACAGTCTGCTGCACAGAGCGCCTGCGAAGGTCAGGTCAACGGGGAAATTGAAGCTGCACTTTCTGCTGCGCATAACTACTTTGACAACCTGAAATTCTCCTACAACGAGGTGACGGTGCCCCACGGCTTTGATGCTTTCGGCGGCGACCTTGGCAGCAGCCAGACCATTACCGTGCCTGCCAACAGCAGCAACGATTACCTCATGAAAAACGATGAGTGGTCCGTCAAAGTTGCCATCGACAAAATTGACAGCGAAACCAAACAGCGTATCAAGGGTGATGCAGCGTTCAAGATTTATGAATGGGATACCGTGCTCCAGCGCTATATCCCCGCAGGTGGCTATAACCAGTATACGGTGGAGCGCCAGCCGGACGGCACCTACAAAGTCATCAACCATAGCAGCTATGCCAACGGTTCGGATAACATCTACTTTACTCAGCGCAACGAGGGCCGTTTTGTGGTTGTGGAGAGCCGTGCCCCCAGTGGCTACTATGGCGACTGGACGGATGTAACGAACCCCGGTGCGGCAGGTTCCGTTTTGGGCAAGCGTGCCTACGCTTTTGAAATTATCAAGGCGCTGGATGGGCAAACTCTTTGGCTCGGCAATGCAGACTATAATGCCGATATTACCACCAACAACAACGGCGGCACTCTGATCGACACCGGTGAGGCCATCGTCACGATTACGTTTGGCGACCGTGCGGCGGATAAGACTTATGAGACTGACCCTACAGGTATTGCCAACAATGAAAAATCCTACACGATGCACGCTGATGGCGACAAAATGCAGAACGACCGCGTTCTCGGCAGTATTTTGCTGACCAAAGTCGATTTGGATGCAGCGCGGTATCTGGCTGCGGGCAGCAACGGTGATACCACCTTGGAGGGAGCCGTCTACGACCTGTATGCGGCGGATACCATCGCACACCCGGATGGCGTCACCGGCACAGTGGATTATTCCAAAATTTTGGATGCCAACGGTAACCCCATCTGGCACACCACTGTGCTTGCCAACGGCGGCTGGGATACCGATTACCTGCCCTTTTTGCAGAAAGACAGACTGGTTGCCTCTGCTGCCATCAAGGACGGGAAACTTGCTTTTTCCAACCTGTATATGGGGCGCTATTACCTTGTCGAGCGTGCCACAGGTTTGGTGCTGCCGGTTGACGGCAACGGCAAACTGTATACGACCGGCAAATACCCGCAGCTGAATAAAAAGCTGGAGCGCACCGGCAAATACAGTGATTTGGTTCGGAAGAATAACGAATACACCGACTACCTCTATAAGAATCAGTACTCTGCCGTAGCTGAAAGCCGCAAGCTGGACGGCAGCAAGGCATGGGATGGCTATTATCTCTCCTATGCCACCGGGTATCTCTGCGATGAGGTCAACCACTACAAAACACTGACCTATGCAGATGAATCCAGCTACCATATCAGCGCTGAGCAGGAAAGCCAAGATGAAGTCCTCAAATCCGGCTTCTCGCTGAATAAGCTGGTTTCTACCACCGGTCAGCCCTCCCCGGCGCTGAAGCTGGAGGGTGCGGGCTTTACCGTCTATCGTATTTCCAAGCTGAGCAAGGAAGCGCAGTTCACCACAAACCCGGATGGCAGCTACAATGCACAAAGTATTTTGGACGTTTACCGCAAAGACGACTACGATAATTTGACGCTCAAGTACGATTTCACTGCCGAGGGGCAGGCTGTTGCCAATATGTATGAGAGCAACGCTGCCACGGTAGAAGCCTACAATGCCACCCTGACCGCAGATGGTGATTACGCCAACGGCAAAGGCAATGGCTGGGTTCCTACCGATCAGGATGCAGAGTACCGGTTGGCAGAACTGTATACAAACGAGGAAGGTATCATCCGCATTGAGGGACTTCCGTATGGGCAGTACCTTGTTGTCGAGACTACGATCCCCAAGGACGTTTTCCAATGTGATCCCTTTATCGTAACAGTCAGCAAGGACAGCCCGCAAAGCCGTTTTACGGTTCCTGCCGGCAGCGTCACCACCGCCACCAACAACTACATTACCTATAACGTGTTGGATGAAGAACTGGAAGGTTATTTGCAGCTTATCAAGACTGATACCGAAACCGGCAAGGCAGTCAAAATTGCAAACACCGCCTTTGCGCTGTACAAGTTGGATGATAAAGGCAACAAGACCCGTATCTCGATGATTGATCCTGCCAGCGGCAACGCCACCAAGAAAACCGATGTGTTCTACACCGATGCGGATGGCCTGATGAAAACGCCTGAAAAGCTGCCGCTTGGTCGCTATTTCATTGAGGAATTGCAAGGTCCCGAAGGCTACTACAATGATCCTGTCTACTCTGTAGAATTTGAAATCACCTCCGAGCGTGTCTGGCAGGTCGTCGGCAACGCCACCAATGACATGGACGAGTACATTGTAGAAGAAAAGTATTTCAACCATGAAACCCTCGGACAGTTGACCATCCGCAAGCTGGGCAATGTCCTGACAGATTACAAAGACGGGCAGTTCATCTACACGCAGGATAATTTGGCAGGGGCAACCTACGAAATCCACGCGGACGGCGATATTGCCACGCCCGACCGTCAGGGTACTTATTGGTATAAGGATGGCGACCTTGTTGCCACTGTTACCACAGGTGCGGCAGGGCAGGTCGATGAGGTGAAATTTGCCCCCAATCGTACACAGGCCACCTATGATTTCCTCACCATCTCCCATGACGGCACCAAAGGTGAAGTGACCGTGACCCTGCCTTTGGGCAAGTACACAATCACCGAGGTCAAAGCACCCTATGGCTTTGTGCTGACGCAGCAGAGCTATAGTGTGGAATTCGGCTGGGACAACCAGCGCAATGATATTGTGCTGGCGAAAACCATCGTCAGCCACGAGCAGGATGGCGACAAAGAACGTTCATACAGTATTGTCAATGTTAAAGATGCTTCGGATGCCCATAAGACCGCACAGATCCTTGTCTTTGAAAATGCGCGTGTGCTGCCGGTTCCCGAAAAGCCAGATGACAAGGTCAGCAAAATCGGCGTTGGCATCTATAAGCAGGACCGCGAAACACTGACCTGTCTGCCCGGTGCTGTGTATGAACTGTACACGGTGGACGATATTTTCGCAGCAGATGGCACGAAGCTGGTGGACGCCGGTGCAAAGCTGGCAACCAGTGACCCAACCAACGACAGCGGTTTTACTTGGTTTGATGTGGATGTGCCCATTTGCGCCGAAACCTATCCGGACTCCGGCAATAGCGGTAAATACCGCATTGTCGAGATCACCGCCCCTGCTGGGTATCTTCTTGATAACAGCCCCATCGAGGTCGAGTTCACCTATGCCGGTCAAGAAGTGGCATGGCAGGTAGTGGATGGCACAAACACCAATTTGCGCACTACGGTGAACATCTCCAAACAGGATGTCACCAACGGCAAAGAGCTGCCCGGTGCCAAGCTGGAAATCCGCGATGCCGACGGCAAGCTGATAGAAGGCTGGACCTCTGCCAAGACACCGCATACCGTGCGCGGTCTGGAGCTGGACAAGGAGTACACCCTTATTGAAAAGCGCGCTCCTGAAACCTATGCGGACGCCGAAAACATTGTATTTAAGCTGGTACAGGTTGGAAACGAGCAGGAAAACGAAGTCTATGTAAAGACCGGCGACACTTGGGAAAAGCTGGATGACACCACCGTAGTCATGCAGGACGCACCTGTATTGGATATTGACAAGGTGGACGCAGGCGGCACCTTGCTGCCCGGCGCAACGCTGACCATCCGTGATGAAGATAAAAACGTCATCGACACATGGGTAACCGACTCCAATACGCATCGTGTTCCGATTTCGGAAGATGGTATCCACCTTTCTGACGGGAAAACCGAGCATATCTACACCCTGACGGAAGATGCCGCGCCTGCCGGTTATGAGGTGGCAAGTTCTGTTCAGTTCAAAGTCGAGCTGGTAGACGAGACGGTCTGTTTGTATCTGCGCACAGATGAAAAGGCAGACTGGGAACGAGCCGATAAGCGCCTTATCACGATGGTCGATAAGGCTACCCCGCACCATGAGGATACGCCAGAACCTACCCCTGCACCTACTCCGGCTCCCACACCTGCCCCAACGCCGGTGCAGAACCCCGCACCGACTTCCACCCCCGCGCCGCAGCTGACGATCCCTCAGACCGGAGACACGTTCCCGGTGGCCTTGCTGGTCGTTGTTGTGTTCGGTTCTATTGCTGCAATCGGTGTGCTGGCCTACAAACGCCGCAAATCCGAAGCTGATACCGAGGAGGACGACCAGTGATATGATTTATACCTGCATCGCAGACGGAATCCGCAGTCCGCCTGCGTTTTTTCTTAAAAATAAATATAAGGAACCGATGAAAATGCAAAATGAAAACACAAAACGCGTATGGCTGTATGCGCGAATTCCCGGTAATAATGGCGAAACACTTCGCTGCATTCGTGAATGTGCAGCGAAAGCACAGCAGGACAACTGCAATATTGTCGGTACCAGCGCTGACGAAAGATATGGCTGGCTGCTGCGCCCCGGCTACCGTGAAATGATGCGGCAGGTCAAGGCTGGGAAAATTGACTGCATTTATATTTACCGTATGCGCCAGATCAGCGGCAAGGAACAACACCTATACCGCTTTTTCCAACAGGTCATGCAGCATGGCGTCAAGGTCGTAACGCTGGAATACAGTCTGCGCGACAGACTGCATGAGTACAGGTTGGAAATGAAAATTGAAAACTATGCAGCGCGGCATAAACTGTCCTTTCCATGGTGAGTTGCGAAAAATGTCGCAGACTAAGCCTGAAAAGTGCGGAAAAATGTCGCAAGAAGGGATGAACTATGATTGAAGAAACCGCAGTTCGCGTGGAAATCAGCGCTGCGCGGTTTGCCAGCCAGAGCATTTTTGATATACTCCGGCTGACCGTGCAGGCAATGAGCAGCCAAAATTATGGGCAGCAAAGTCTGAACACGCTCAACCGGCAGGAACGTCCGCTGGCATCGGTGGACGTGAATGAAAAAACGCTGCCCTACATCCGCAGGCAGCTGAAGCAATATTCCGTAGATTTCTCTGTCACAAAAGACCGAGATACCGGTCAGATGTATTTGTGGTTTAAGGGGCAGGATGTGGATCGTATTCAGACTGCGTTGGAAAACTGCATTGCCGAGCGCGGCAAAGAACGCCCAATTCCGGAACTGAGAGACCTATGCGACCGCGCCGCGCAGCGGGTCAAAGAGATGAACCAGTCCCGCCCTGTGCCGCCGCCGGAACATGGAGAACGCCTATGAACCAGCCGAAAAGAAACCTGAAAATTTGGATACTCATTGCAGTGGTTTTATGCTTCTGGCTTGGTAACTGGATGGGTCACACATACGAACTCACCGAGGGAACTACTACGCACCGGCTGGCGGCTGCACTGAACCTGAACAGCCTACTGCTGCACCCGTTCAGGCTCTCGGCAGACGCCTTCTCGCTTGGCTGCGGCATTGCCACAGCGCTCATGGCAGGGCTTATTTACCTTTGTGTGAAGTACAGCAAGCACCGCCTGATGCCTCAGAAAGAGTACGGCAGCGCCCGCTGGGGCGGCCCGGAAGATATTGCCCCTTTTCTGAATGAAAACCCGCAGAACAACCTGCCGCTCACGGCATCGGAAAGCCTGAGTCTTTCTCCAAAAATGAAAGTCACGGCAAACGATAACTATAACCGCAATAAGAACGTGATCGTGTTCGGCCCATCTGGTTCCGGTAAGAGCTACAGCGTTGCCGGCCCGCAGCTATTGCAGTTTAACAGTAACTATGTGCTCAGTGATCCGAAGGGAGAGTTGCTTCAGGAATATGGCAATGTCCTACTCTCTCAAGGATACAAAGTGAAAGTGTTCAACCTGAAAGACCGGGATAAATCCGACCATTATAACCTTTTCGCCTACATAAAAAATGAGGATGATATTCTGGTCGTCACCAAGAACCTTGTCAAAAACCTGAAAGAAGATCCCACCGCCAAGAGCACCGCCGACCCGATATGGGAGGAAGGCATGACGGCACTGCTGGAGGCACTAATCGGCTATGTGTTCTACGAATTGGAGCCGGAAGAACGGAACATGAACAGCGTTATGACGCTGCTCCTTATGCTGGAATCGCAGGGGGATGGTCCTAACAGCGTAAGCCAGCTGGACCTGCTGTTTGATGACCTGAGCATCAACAAGCCAAACTCCTTTGCCGCAAAGCAGTATAAGCTCTATAAGATGGCTCCCGGCAAGACCGCACAGAGCATCAATGTGTCGCTGGGGCTGCGCATGAGCGCATTCAACATCCCGTCCATTGCCAATATCTGCGCGGACGATACGATTGACCTGCGGGAACTGGGCAGCGAGAAAAAAGTGGCGCTCTTTGTTGTTACGCCCGACACAACAACAGCCTACAATTTTTTGGCGGCAGTTATGTTCCAGCAGTGCTTTCAAATTCTGGTGGATATTGCAGACCATCGCCCGGATAAGCGCCTGCCACGGCATCTGCGGTTCCTCTTGGATGAATTTCCGAACATCGGCATGATACCGGATTTTCAAATCCTTATCAGTACGATTCGCAGCCGTGACATTGCCTGCACCCTGATTTACCAGTCATTGAACCAGCTGAAAAGCCAGTACAAAGATGACTGGGCGACCATCTATGAAAACTGCGATTCTATGATCGTTCTTGGCGCAGGCGGTAACCCGGAGAATTTGGAATTCTTCTCCAAGGCGTTAGGCAAGGCGACCATTGAAGTGATGAACACATCGGAAAACAAAGGCAGCCAAGGCTCGTACACAAAGTCCTATCAGGCGCTAGGGCGCGAACTGATGACCCCAGAGGAAATCCGAACCATGCCCCGCAACTGGTGCCTGCTGATGATTTCCGGCGTGGCACCCTTTTATTCGCGCAAATACAATCTGAAAGACCACCCCAATTACCATTTGGTAGAAGCGGAAGGCGGCAAGCCCTTCGACTATGACAGACGCGCAGAGCAGTCTTTTGCGGATTTTATCAGCAATGTGAAGGACGTAAAGACCGTAAATCTCTGTGCTGAGAATAACAACTGAACGGAGAAATATAAAATGGAAATGGTATCTACGATTACAACCCTCATCTCGAATGTTGTCACCTTTGCCGGTGGCCTCCTGCTGCTGTTCGGCGCGGTGACGCTGGGCACCAACCTGAAAGACCACAACGGTCCCGGTATCAGCAGCGGTGCATGGGCAATGGCAGGCGGTGTGCTGATCATTGCGGTTGCCACCTACTTCGGCACGCTGACAGTCGGGTAAAGGAGGGCTGCGCTATTTTTGAAGATACAATACGCAGCCAGTTGGAGGGCATTTCTGCCACGGTCAACTCTATGGGACAAAATTCCGGTTTGCTTAGCAGCCTGACTGACTGGAATAGCACCTTGGCGGGCTATGCTGACAGCATAAGCACCGGCGTAGTTATGCCGGTGGCGCTGACCCTGCTGGCGCTTTTTATGATTCTGGAGTTGTACAATGCCACCCAGCGTATTGCCATGAACGGCAGCAACAACGCTTTTACGATCCAGCAAATCGCACTGGTTATGCTGAAAATTGTTGTTTGCCGGTGGGCGGTGGTGCATACAACGGAAATTTTGAACGCACTCTTTGAAGTTGCGTCCACCGTGACTACGGGCATATCCGGTTATGTCGGCAGTGGCGAAGTCAATACGACCGTTGATATTGAAAATGCTATTGCTGCGCTGCCGGGCGGCATTGGCAATATGCCGGTGGCGTTGGAGCTGATGGTTGTTGGCTGGATGCTGCGCATTGTGAACATCGTGGTCAACACCATTGTGGCTGCGCGGTTTATAGAGTTGTATGTCTACAATGCGATGGCATCGCTGTCCATAGCCACACTCTGCTATCAGGAGCTGCACGGCATTGCGGTGAACTTCCTCAAATCCTACCTCGCGGTTGCCTTGCAGGGCGCAGTGCTGTATCTGGTCATCGGCTTTTATCCGGCACTGGCCGGTTCGCTGGGCACCGGTGGCAGCATCACGGAGCAAGCGTGGGCAATGCTGGGGCAGTCGGTGATCCTGCTGGTGGCAGTGTTTATGAGCGGAAAGTTCACGAAAGCTATTACAAATGCAGTCGGATAATAACTAGAATAAAGCAATCGTGACATTACCTTTATTTTGGAGAAAAAAGCTGAAAAATAAAAAAGTTTTTTCCTGTTCCGGGAAAAACTTTGACTTTTACGCTGCTCATTGCTATAATGAAGAAAAGGTAAGGAGGCAGTGTGAATGGTTGAACGTAAACAGTATCTGCAAGAGCTTAAGCAATGGAAAGATGATGACGTAATCAAAGTCGTCACTGGTCTGCGCCGCTGCGGGAAGTCAACCTTGCTCGCGCAGTTTCAAAATTGGTTGCTGGAAAACGGCATAGAGAATGAGCAAATTATCTCCATCAACTTTGAAGAACTTGAATACGAAGATTTGCTGGATTATAAAAAACTCTATGCTTACATCAAGGAGAGACTTGCTGAAGGCAAAATGACCTATATTTTCCTTGATGAAATTCAGAAAGTGTCCGACTTCGAAAAAGTGGTAGACAGCCTGAATGTAAAGCCCTATGTGGATATTTACATTACAGGGTCTAATGCCTATATGCTGTCCGGTGATTTGGCTACTTTATTGACAGGACGGTATGTTGAAATAAAGATGCTGCCGCTGTCCTTTGCGGAGTTTATGGAAGTTACAAATCTTCGAAAAGAGGATGCTTTTGAAGAATATCTGCGATGCGGCGGCCTGCCTTATGTTGCGACAATGAACCGAACCGGCGAGAAAGTGGATACCTATTTGGAGGGCATCTATAATACCGTTATCGTTAGGGATATTGAAGACCGCCAAGCCAGATTAGAGCAGGATAAAAAACTTCGCAAAATTACGGATATTTCCTTGCTTAAATCTATTGCCAAGTATCTTGCCAGTACCATCGGAAGCCCTGTTTCCGCCAAGAGCATTACGGATTATCTGATTTCTTCCGGCCGTAAAGTCTCGAACACTACGGTTGGAGATTACGCAGACGCACTTACAGAAGCATTCATTTTCTACTCTGCGCAGCGCTTTGACGTTGTCGGCAAGCAATTACTGAAGTCCAACGGCAAGTATTATATCGTTGATTTGGGGTTGAGAAATCATATCCTTCCAAGGCGTAAATATGACTTGGGTTTCTCTATCGAGAACATTGTCTACTTGGAACTTCTGCGGCGTGGATACAGGGTATTTATCGGTAAGGTTGGAACAACAGAAGTTGATTTTGTCGCAGAGCAGCAGGGAGTTTACACCTATTTTCAGGTGACTGCTGATATGGCAGCGGAAGAGACATTCAACCGTGAAATTGCACCGCTGAAAAATATTAAGGACAATTATGAAAAGATAATTCTGACATTGGATCGGGTCACACTTGGTAACTATGAAGGTATCAAAGTTATAAACCTTCTCGACTGGCTATTGAATGTAAACCAATCCATAATGGACTGATGTATTACCACTATTAAATCAGAAAAAAGTCGCTTGGCAATCAAATGCGCCCAAGCGACTTTTTCTTTTCACAATTACTGATAGGAGAAAAATCCTATGATTGCCACAAAAACAAACCTTGAAATTACAGAGTACAGGGAGAAGTTCTTTTTGGGACTATCCCTCCGCCAGCTGGCCTGCTTTGCAGCGGCTGCGGTGCTGGCGATTGCGACCTGCTTTGTCTGTCTGCACTGGCTGCGGATGGATATGCAGGTCGTTTCTTATATCGTCATGGTGGAGGTTCTGCCCTTTCTGGGACTGGGCTTTATCCACCGTGACGGTTATCCGTTTGAAAAGCTCGTGAAAATTTACTGGGCATGGCACAGCGAAAATGCAGCGGTGCCGATCCGCCCCTATAAGGAGAGTCGAAATGTTCAAAAGAAAAGAACTCGCAGAAATTCCGAATGTGAAACCTATTGCCGCCGAGACAAAAAAGCAGCGCGCAAAGGAAGGAAAGCAGCGGTCAAAGCAGCTGCGCAGATCCGCAAAACAATCCGAAATGAATGCCGCGCAGAGCGCCCGCAGCATCAAGAAGCGCCGTGCACCTGAGAAGGCTGCGGACTGTCTGCAATACGAGCGTATGTACGAAAGCGGCATCTGTGAGGTGGAGCTGGGACTTTTCTCCATGACAATGGCATTCACGGATGTCAATTTTCAGCTGGCGCGGCAGGAAGAGCAGAAAAGTCTTTTTACCCAATACAGTGAATTCCTGAACTATTTTGACCCAGACACGCATCTGCAAATTAGTCTTGTGACCCGGCGTGTGGACGAAGCAGAATTCCGCAGCGACACTTTCCTGCCGCTGCGCGGTGATGCCCGTGACCGGTACAGCGAGGAAATGAATCGCGTCATATCGGAAAAAGCGCTGCAAGGGCAAAATGGACTGATTCGGGAGAAGTATATCACTATCAGCTTGCATGAGGATGATTACCGAAAAGCGCAGGTTCGACTCCTCAAACGCGCTGAGGACATCCAAAACCTGTTCAAGCGCATGGGCAGCACTGTACGCAGGCTCTCCGGTATCGAGCGCCTGAACCTGCTGCATGGTATTACCCGCCCGGAAGAAGTCATGGCATTTTCTTATGATTGGCTGCTGGCAGAGGATTCCATTACGACCAAGGATTTTATTGCGCCCAGCGGTTACAACTGGAAGCCGGAGCATGATGACTCCCGTGCTGTGTACAATGACCGCTACCAGTTTGGCGAGTATTATGGCAAGGTGCTGTATCTGCGGGATATTGCCCCGCAGATGAAAGACAATCTGCTTTCGCTGCTCAGTGACTTAGACTTTGATAATGCAATTTCCATTCATGTAGATGCCGTCGAGCAGCGCGAAGCCGTTGAGCAGGTTCAAAAGCAGTTGGCTTATATGCAGAAAGAAAAGGGCGATGGCATGGTCAATGCTGTGCGCATGAACCTGCCCGCCTACATGGGCGTGCGATATGAACTGACCAACCAAATCGAGGATGCCGAGGAGCTGCTGGATAACCTACACAATTATAACCAAAAGATTTTCAAGGTCTGCATCCTGATCCACACCTATGGCCGCAACAATGCCGAACTGGATGAGCGTGTGCAGCAAATCTGCAATACTGTGCAGCAGCAGACGTGCCGGTTCAGCCCTATCCAGTTTGAGCAGCGCGCTGCCATGAACAGCGTTTTACCACTTGGAAAGAAATGGCTGGCGCTGGAGCGCACTCTCCTGACAGTGAATACCGCTATCTATGTGCCGTTTACTACGCAGGAACTGTTCCAACCCGGTGGACTGTATGAGGGCACCAACGCCCGCAGTAAAAATCTGATTATGGTCAACCGAAAACTGCTGCCTGCCCCGGCTGGTATGGTGCTGGGCATGACCGGCTTCGGCAAATCCTTTGCTGTTATGCAGATGATGGCAGGTATCATGCTGCGCTGGCCGGAGGATGATCTGGTCATCATCGACCCGGAAAATGAATATGCGCGGCTAGTCGAGGCTTTTGGCGGCGAGGTGATTGAAATCTCGGCATCGAGCAAATCTCATATCAATCCGATGGATATTTCGGAAGATTACGGCGATGAAGGTAATCCTATCCAGCTGAAAAGCCAGTTCCTGCGGGATTTCTGCCAACTGGTTTTGAACAGCAAAGAGCTGAGCGCCCAAGAGTGCAGTCTTGTGGACCGCGCAGCGCTGATTACATACCAGAAATATTTGCTGCATCCGGAGCGTGAGCAGATGCCCTCGCTGCATGATTTTTACAATAATTTGTCTTTGCAGGGTTCGCAGGCAAAAGCGCTTACGATGGCGTTGAGTATGTATGTGGATGGCACAATGGACCTGTTTGCCCACCAGACAAACGTGGATTTGCAGAACCACTGCATCTGTTTTAATACCGTGAAACTGGGCAAGAGTATGCAGTCCATCGGCATGATGACGGTACTGGACCAGATTTGGAACCGCATCACCCGAAACCGCGTGCTGGGACGCCGCACTTGGATTTTCACCGATGAGTTCCAGCTCCTGCTGGGCAACAGCGCCTGCACGAACTACTACTTCGAGCTTTCCAGCCGTGCCCGTAAGTGGGGTGCCATCCTGACTTCCATTACCCAACATGTTCGCTCTGTGCTGAACAACGAGGATGCTCGGCGTATGCTGTCCGACTGCGGCTATATCAAGCTGCTGAATCAGGCCCCGGACGATGCAAACGACATTGCACGGCTGCTTCATATCTCCGATGAAGAAAAGCGGTATATTGAAAATGCCGAGGTTGGCAGCGGTCTGCTGATTGCAGATAAAGTAGTGGTGCCTTTCAACAATACTTTCCCGCAGGACACTGAGCTGTTCCGTCTGATGGATACGAATCCTAACCGCAAGAAATAAGCCGGGATTGTAGGGGTTATGAAATGTCAGAACTATTCACGCAAACGAATAAGCAGAAGGAACTCTTTCGAACAGAAGAGGATATTGTAGCGAACATTCAGACTCAATTCGGTATGCCGCATACGGGAAAAGACCTTCTGCTTGATGCAAAAATGGGGCCAAATAAAGACCAGTCCAGTCGTCTGGACTCTGAACCAGACGCGCTATCTGATACAGGAATGTCCGATGATGTCGGTGCCGGTGACACATCCGGAATCCTGCATGATTCTGCTGGAGGTAATAAGAATACTATCACCGGCACAAACACACCGCGCTCCAGTCGTACAAGCGCCTATTATGATTTGCTGCGCAGCCAGCACAAGAACGGTCACTATAAAGCTCCTGCATACCGGGTTGTGGATAAAATAGAAAGTCCGCTGCAAGCCGGAGCCAGCGCTTTGAATTATCACGATGACTTCGATACGGATGCCGTTCAAAATGCAGGGCTGCACATGGCAGTAGAGCAGACTGTTGTGGAAGGTAATATCATGGCCGCAGCAGCGGACAGCGCTTTTGTAATCGGCAAACAAGCTGGCAATATCCTGAAAGACCTGAAAGATGAAACGATCAATGCGAAGGAAGCATTGAAAGCCGGTGGGCAGGTACTGCGCCTGCAAGGAGGAAAATCTGTTGTAAAAATTGGTGGTGCTACCCTACGCAGTACAGAGCAGTACCTATCTTCATTTCAGGTTTCAACGGATGATTTCACCAGCAGTGTTCCGGGAAAGGTCAAAGAGGCTGCTACCAATACCGGGAATGTTCTGAAAAAGATAACCAAAGTGGTTCTGCACCCACTGCGAAATCTGATTGCTATGGGAAAAGTAATCCTGATTAGTGCGGTTATTTTACTGTTCCTGATTATTGTGAGCCTGTTGGGTCAGATGAGCGGCACAACGTCTACCTCTGTGTTTGGCGCGAATCGTATTGAGGACGTTCAGACGCTTGTGCAGAAAATCAACGATTACCGAAATGCAGCGGTTACCGAGGGCGTCTATCAGGCATTCCAGAATGATGTTGACCCCAATGGCAATCCCTATGGGTACGATTCCCTCACCGGGCAGCGCAGCAATAATTTGCAGCATGGTGTCACTTGGAACTATGCCAATGGCATCTACAATGACACGGCGGAGATTATTTCCTTGGCAGCAGTGTATTACCAGCAGAACTGGCCGCGCTCAGAGCTGTTGTCTGCTTTCAGCGACAATGTGCCTTTTACTAAATTCTGCCGAGCACTGGCAGCGTATGGTCTGGATGTGACGGCGCGGGAGTCAGCTCCTTATTCCTGCATGGGCTATGGCGGCTGCGTGAACGGTTACCGCAGCGAAGGTGAAGTGGTTTCCGTTAAGGATTATCGCCTTGAAACGCATACTTGCAGTGAGGGCGATGATGCCTGCGGGCAGTACGATGCCGCCGCAGAGTGGCACTGGAATGAAGGTCATGCGGAGAACGAAAGCTATACTGTATGGAAAAAGGACGGCACACATGATGTGACCGTCTTTTTTCCTATCATTTTCCCGGATGGTGCAACAGGTTCTGAACTTTCCGATTTGCCGGAAGAATACCACGCTGTTGTTGATGGAAGAATCAATGCCGCAGACTGCATCGGCGATATTGTGCTGGATGATAGCGCTAATTTGTACAAGGGCGAACTGAACGACTGGTTTTATACCCCTGACGAGCTGACGGTTACTTTTACTGTTGTGACCGGCGAGGGAGAGAATGCCGTGTCCGATGATTACGAGGTTACTTTCTCCAATGCAACGGCCATACCTTGGTGCCCCGGAGAGTTGAACGATGGGCAGTACGGTCACTACGATCTCGACTGCACGATTTATCTGACAGGATATGACCGCTACACCGACCCGGAAACGCAAGCCCCGAACGGTGCTGATGGCGGAACAGGAAATCTGGAAGCGCTGGCTGAAAGCTGCGATGCAGGAACTTTGACCCGGACAATCATTAAGCAGGATCAGTACGGTAATGAGTATGCCGGTAATGCGGTATCCGCCCGATATACAAAAACGATCACGCTGCCCAACGGCGCGAGAGGATTTCAGGGGTGGTATAAGGATGGTGAAGATGCTTATGGAAATGTGGAATGGGCATCGCTTCTGTATCGCATGGACTGGGAAGAACTGTATGGGATTGTGGACGGCATAAAATGCCGCGCCACCGGCAGTGGCATGACCGAGGAAGAACTGCGGCAGCTATTTGCCAGCCTGAATATCGACGCCACGACCGCACGCGGTCAGGTGGTCGCCTTTGCGTTAAGCTGCCAAGGAAAGTTTGTCTATGCCCAGCCATCTTCGCTGCGCGGCGGGCCGGGCAATCCAAGCGTGGGCATCAATCTGGATTGTACGAGCTTTGTCCAATATTGCTATTGGGCGCAGAACCTGCCTTTTTCCGCAGGCAGCACAGCCGCCTATCGGAACGCAGCAGACCTAGTAAGTATTTCCCCGTCTGAAGTCCAGCCGGGAGATCTGCGCGTGGTATATGCCTCTGGCGGCGAACAGGGGCACGTTCAGATGGCACTTGGCAGCGGTGTGTGGATCGAGTGCTGCTATGGCTATGGCGTTGCAGTGAATATGTCCAACGCATGGATGGAGAGCAGACCATGCTATTATTTCCGCTATGCGGGATTCTGAAAGGTGTTTTTTATGAGAAAATTTCTCGCATTACTTTTTGCGCTTTTACTTTGTACAGCAACAAAAGTCTATGCAGAAGATGCTGCTACTGTAACGGTGGAGGTCAAGGATTTGCCGCAACAATTGCAGAACCGCACTGTGATTGTCACACTTGGCAATGGCCCATCTGATACAGAATCAACAGTTATTGTTCTGGATGGGCTGAACAACTACACGGCAACGGTGACGGTTGCACCGTCAGAATATTACTGCGCGGCTGCTGTGCAGTATGATACCTTGGGGGATTATCCCTTGCAGGAAATCAACCAAACGACATTTTTGCAAGTGGAAGATGGAAACCACTACGATCTGATTTATACCCTGGCAGGCAGCAGCTGGTATGAGAGCGTGACCGGCCAGCAACGTCACTACACATTGCAACCGCTGGAAACGCCACCAGAGAACTATGAGCCAAAACCGGCGCAAGTAGGAGCATACCTGACCGCACCGGTTGGCTTTTCCCAACACGCGATAGTTTACTTGCAGAATTTGTACACTGATGATGTCTATGATTTGGAGCTTTATGAATCGAATGGGTTAGCCGCTGTTGAACCAAATGCACTGAGCGGAAAATATGCTTTTCTTTCGGCTTATGTTGTTGGTGATGCAGAAAACCGTTACCAATTCAGCTGTGAGCAGAATGAACTCTCTACTGAAAACGGTGTGGACTTTCATTTGACGGTGACGGACACTGCCAATCCAGACCGCGAGATGAACACGCCCAGCCGAGATCAAAACAGCACGGTGCAGGCGGCGAACAGCTTCAACAACAGAAATACGGATGCACCGCAGCAGCCGACCACAGTGCCAGAGATTGTTTCCCAACCTGTAAAGCAGCAGGAAAAGCAGCTTGATCTGCTTTCCTTGCTGCTGGACTTTATGCCGGTGGTGCTTGTGGGGGCGGTGCTCTTTGCAGTGTGCCGCAAGCATCGCCGTTGAGACCCACAGGGGTAACCGGAGCGTGAGCGACGGTTAGCAAGCATTGCATCTGGGTCCCACAGATGCAGATCAGGGACACCCTGAAACCCGTTTTGGGCAAACCCAAGCCCAATAGAGGAAGGTGACTTTATGGCGAATCGCAGACGTCCTATACCGAAGCGCATCTGGTTTACGGAGGAGGAGTGGCACTTAGTTGAAGCAAAGATGGTTGAAGCTGAAATGACAAATTTCTCGGCGTTTGGTTTAGAGATGCTTTTGCATGGAGAGGTACGGCATTATGACTTTTCCAATCTGAAACAATTAAATGCTTCGATGGGTCGCATCGCTGGCAGCATAAACCAAATTGCAAAACGCTGCAATGAAAATAAGTCGGTTCACACCAATGATGTAGAGCAGCTGCGCCGAGAATTTCTTGAACTGAAAGCAGACTATCTGGAACGTGTGGTTAAGCTGTTGAGAAAAATTTATTGAATAGGAGAATGACGATATGAATCAAAATGAAGAAATCCGTGTGTTGTATGTGCAGCCGGGTAAGTACCCAGAGGAAATCAAGATACCTAATACGCTGGAAATTTTTCAAAAATATGTTTGTGGGAGTATAGAAAGCGTAAGATTGGACAGGGATGCCTATATCATCTGTAATGATGAAGGAAAGCTGCTTCCATTACCACCGAACCGCTTATATGGTCCAACGGATTTCTTCGCAGGTCCGTTTCTGATATGCGGAGACGGTGGCGAAGATCTGATAAGTTTGACGGATAGTCAAATTACAAAATATGAGAAAAAATATCACTCACCCCTGATTTTCCTTGAGCTATATCCGAAGCCGATTACTCTCAAATGCACGCCAGAATTGTATGCTAAATGCATGGGAGAGGAACATCAGCATGATACACAAGAAAATGAACATGATGAGAGATAAGTCCATTTGTATGGAAAATCGTGAAAATGAGCTTTGCTCTTATTGAAAAGCATGATATACTATTATTACATTGTACTGATGTAAGGAGAGCAGCGATGGCAGGCACAGAACGGTATGTTCGTAACAGCACAGCAGATTTTCTTGTGTTCACGAAAGATTCAGAGACAGATGGCATAGAAGTTCGCGTTCAGGATCACGAGGTCTGGCTGACGCAAAAAGGCATCGGACAACTGTTTGATGTTGACCGCAGTGTTGTTGCCAAACATCTGCGGAATATTTTTGCGGAAAATGAATTATCCGAAAGTACAACTTGTGCAAAATTTGCACAAGTTGCAGATAATGGCAAGACCTATCACTACAAATTCTACTCCCTGCCCGCCATTATTGCTGTTGGCTACCGCACCAATTCCACCCGTGCCACACAATTCCGTCAATGGGCAACCAAAGCGCTGGATACATTTACCCGGCAGGGATATGTTCTGGATAAGGATCGGCTTATTAATGGGCAAATCTTTGATGAAGATTACTTCGACCATTTGGTTTCCGAAATACAGGAAATCCGCGCCAGCGAGCGCCGCTTTTACCAGAAAATTACGGATATTTATGCTACTGCCGTAGATTACTCGGTAGACAGCAAAACGACCAAAGACTTTTTTGCAACCGTTCAGAATAAAATGCACTACGCTGTTCACGGCAGTACTGCCGCAGAGGTCATTGTGCAACGGGCAGACCACACAAAAGACCACATGGGGTTGACCTCATGGAAGAATGCCCCAAACGGGAAGATAGTCAAAGCCGATGTTTCTGTTGCAAAGAACGATTTGCAACAAGATGAGTTACAAGAACTGAATGAGATTGTAACAATGTACCTTGACTATGCAACGCGCCAAGCACGGCGGCATATTCCTATGACGATGCAGGACTGGGCAGAGAAACTGGACGCTTTCCTGCAATTCAACGATGCCGAAATTCTAAAAGATAAAGGAAAGGTTACAGCAGCAATCGCAAAGGCTTTCGCAGAAAGTGAATTTGAAAAGTACCGCGTTATACAGGACAGGCAGTACCAAAGCGATTTTGACCGCCTTATGATGGAGGCGGAATCAACAAAACAATAATTACAGGCAGATGCCCTATGTGAGATTCATTTCACATAGGGCATCTTTCTTTTTAGGGAGCTTCTTATGGCTATCACAAAAATTCATGCGATAAAATCTACTCTTGGCAAGGCACTGGCCTATATCGAAAACCCAGACAAGACCGATGGTCAGATGCTGGTGTCAGGCTATAATTGCGAGCCTCAAACAGCTTCTATCGACTTTGAAGTGACAGCAGTGCTTTCGCACAAGGCGCGGAACCTGAAAAGAAAGCGTTCCACAAATCTTGCTTATCACCTGATACAGTCTTTTTCTCCAGAAGATGCTGTCACGCCTGAGCAGGCCCATGAGCTGGGGAAGAAACTGGCATTTGAATACACAGGCGGCAAGTACGAGTATGTGGTAGCAACTCACATTGATAAAGGTCATATCCATAACCACATTATGATCAATGCAGTTTCCTTTTACGACTATAAGAAACTGCGAACGGTGCCTTACCGCACGGCACGTCAGATACGGGATATTTCTGACCGCTTGTGCATGGAAGCACATTTATCCGTGATTGATGATCCACAAAAGATTGGGCAACTGTATCCTGAAAACGCAGGGAAAAAGAAATCTGTATCCAACCGGACGGAAATCCGAAAGAGGCTGAATTTTTGCTTGGAGCGGGCAACGGATTATAGTCAGTTTCTTTCTATGGCAAAGGAACTGGAAATCACACCTACAATTCGAGGCAAGCATATGAGCTATTTGCTGGAGGGTGCGGGTCGAGCAGTCCGGGATAATAGCTTATCTGATACGGATACATTTACTTATGCCGGTATCTGCGCCAGACTGTCTGACAATGCACAAGAGCAGAAATACCTGAGAAAGACAATTACTGGTATCCTCCGTTCGGTAACTGGTATGGCGGACTTTGCAGATAAACTGAAAACTGCAGGCATCGAAACCAAAGTGAAAAAATCGACCGAGCAGGTACTGTACCGGTCCACGGCGTTGGATGGTGCATGGGTTCCCGAAGATGCCCTCGGTTCCGAATTCACCAGTGAAGGAATTGAGTATGCGCTGAAGAATGGAAAAATGCAGCTTTCTGATGGGGAAGAGAATTCGCTGCTCGACCGCTATCAGAAATTGACGATTCAGTATCCAGAAGTTTGTACGGCAGCAGTGAAGTTAAGCAGCCGCCAAATTCTGTCTGCGGGAAAAAATGGTTTGGTTCTTCAGGTTCACGATGACAATGGAAACCCCGCCAAACTAATGGTCAACAAAAGCGAAGTGACGACTTCGCCGGATGGCGAAATCACTTTCAATGTCGGAAACGACTTCTCTTATGACTTGGTTTATGAGGACGAAACCCACGGCACGATTCGAGGCGCAAAGCTGATCCAGCAGATTGACGAGGAAAACCATGTAGAGCCTGTGCAAGTCATCCTTTCGGAAAATCAGATAAAAGCTATGTCTATTCGAGGTGTGACGCTCCATCTACCGCAGAATGGCATTGAACGACTATTCATACCTGAAAAATATGTGCTTCGTGATTTGGATGCCGGGCAGTGTACAGTGCTTTTATATCCCAACCTGCAATATAGTTATGTCCCCATCGGAGATTCAAAGAAAAGGCTGAACATACAAGGCGACCGTCTCTCCGAATTTCTGGGAAGTTCAATTAATCCTATAACGGAAAGCACTGGACTAAAGCGTAAAATTGCTGCGGTAGAACGGCGTGCAGGAATTGAAAATGCGAAGTTCCTCGGCAAAATGCTGCAAGGCATGACCGATAGTCGAATCCATACCACCGGCGATTACGATAAAGTTATACATAATCTTGGAAAAACGCAGATTGGACTTACAAATGAACTGGCAGAGGTGAAGCAAAAGCGAACTACCTACGCAGCTGCTGCAAAACATTTGCAGATATGCAAGACTTATAAGCCTGTATGGATGGAGTATGCAGCAAAACCCTTAAATCAAAAGATGGAATATTTCAATCAACATAGTACGGAACTTCAAGCATACCGCAATGCAGCAGCATACCTCGAAAAAGAGAGCATCGACCAATCGGTAGAGATTGATAAGGTAAATGTCCTCGCACAAGAAATGGGGCATCGGATGCATGAATTAGTGGAACAATTACGAGACGTAAATTTGCAGGAACAGAAAGTCCGTCAGGAACAGCAAACTCTTGCTGAAATCCGATCGGATTTGGTTGAATGAATACCTGACTTGTACAAATTCTTGCTGAAAGTTCAAAGTACAAATTATCGGACAAGCGAGGATTTATAATAGAGTTGGCGATACTATGCGCTTGTAGAAACCGAGGGCAACGGTCAAAGCCATCCGTTTGCACCGTGGTCAAAATGCAA